>LNAP01000784.1_pt1 | contig 47811 bp, 38 predicted proteins | sample 602601 | NCBI WGS metagenome assembly LNAP01 (sample SAMN02440304, study PRJNA202911) | soil metagenome | biome: Subtropical and temperate rainforests or woodlands; isolation source: soil samples (1 kg each in a 20% v/v slurry with milli Q water) were... ...
ACAGGTTGACCGGGTTGATCGCTCGGCGTTGCACGCTGCCGTCGGCCACCTCCTTGAACAGGTCGGCGTTCTTCCCCGCAGCGCGCAAACCGGCCTGGGCGCACGCCGGGTCGGCGCTGATAAACGCCAGCGAGGCTCTCAGGCTATTGAAGTCGTCGGGTTGCTCACGGATGACGACCTGACGGATATCTTGAGCGCTGTCTGGCAAAGCGATCACGCTGGCGAATTCTCCTGCTGCCACCTGGATGTCCAGCGGCTGGCTTTTGCCGTTGCGTTCCAGGGTGCCCTTGATCGGTTGGTTGGCGGGCACGGGCAGGTAGTCGGACACGGCATTCGAACCTTCGAGTCTGAGGCTGGCTCGAGAGCCTTCGGCCAGCAGCTGCAACGGTTGGTCAGCAGCGTTGATAAAGCGCAGGAAGGCCGAGTCCTGATCCGGGCCCGTCGGGTACAGAGCAATGTCGGCGGCCTGGGCGTGCAGGCCCAGCATCAAGGGCGCGAACAGCGCCCAGCCACATGCGGATCGGCTCATTTACCGGCTCCTGTGCTGCTGACGGTGTTGGCGGGCAGTTTGGCCAACGCACCGCCAATCGCAGTGCCCCATGCTTGATAACCGGCGACGGTGAAGTGTTGCCCATCGGTGGTGATCCACTGCCCGGGTTTGGAGAGCGTCAGCGAATCAATGTAGGTGCAAGGCGCCACGTTCGCGGCCAAAAACTGCGACATCAACTGGGTGCGGGCATCATTCTTTTGGTACATGCCACCGGCTTTGCCCCAGGCCGGGCCCACCCAGGCGCAACGGGTCCCGGTGGCCGCGATGGCCTTGGCCAGGCCGGTGACGCTTTGCCATAAACACTGGTTTGTCATAGGACGCCATGGTGTCGCCGATGACCAGTACCACCAGGTCGGGTTTGTCGGCGGCGATCAGGTCCTGGATCGGTGTGGTGGTTGCCTCGCGCCCTTTGATCACGATCTTGTCGTTGCCTTTGCGCTCGGCGCCGCAGTCGACCTTTTTGCTGATCAGCCAATCGCTGGCGCTGGCACCGCAGGCACCGATGGAATGAACCAGGGCGCCTTGGCGAGTCAGGTTGTCGTGCAGCGGCTCCAGCAAATGGTCCGCGAGGCTCATATGGCTCTCCCCAAGAACAAGGAGGGACAGGCCGGCAAGGGCAGAAGTGGGCATCGAAAGCTCCAGAATGATCAGTTGGAATAAGGCGAGGTGTACGGGCTGACCGGCAGGCTCATGGGGCCGCTGATGTCTTCGAACTGGTAGCGCAAAGACAGGGCGCCGCTGAGTTGTTGGTAGTCGTGGGCGTTGTCCAGGCCCAGATTGGCGCCCAGCAGGAAGTTCGAAGCGACCTTGTATTCAGCCGCCGCAGCGACGCTGTAGCCGATCCCGGTTTTGTTTTGCCCTTCGTAGCGCAGCCCCGAGGCCGCTTGCAGGGCTTTGTCGTTGGGGAAATAGTCGGCGCTGTCCTGCTCGAAATGCTGCACGCCGACCGAGCCTTTGACTTGATACGTCAAGCGCCCGGTGCGTTGTGCCCAGGTCACTGGCACGCCCAGGGCGAAGAACGTCTGCGGGCTGAAATAGCCACCGTGGCCATAGGTGAAATAGTCCTGATTGTTGGCGTAGCTGATGCCGGTCATGCTCAGGCCGACGGTCAGCTTGCTGTCCGTTGCATTTTGCAGGTACCAGTAGACACCGCTGCCCAGCTCACTGCGGCTGTTGGACTCGACATGGTTGCCCAATAGCTGGTGCCAGGAGGCGTAGCCATAGGCGCCGACTTCGTTGTCGTCAAAGCTCAACTGGCCACGCCCGCCATTGGCGGTCACGCCGCCCCAGGACTGCCCGCTGCGTTTGTCCGTGGTGCCGGCAAACGAGGTGACGCTGTCAGTCACCGGACGCCGGGAAACGCTCACGCCGTAACGGACATTAGAGGAGTCGCTCACGGGGCGATCAATGCTGATGCCGCCAGTGGCGGTGGTGTATTTGAAGCCGAGCGGGGTGGTGCCCAGATCAGCTTTGAACCCATCCGCGGGCTGTTGAATAGCGACGGAAAGGCCGACACCCTCGGCTTTTTGCGAGCCGACGCCGTCGCTCTGCGCACCGCTACCAAAGCGCGACAGTGCATCGCCGCTGACACTGCCGGCGTTCAGCGAGACGGGCGTCACGCGCAGGGCGACGCGGCTTTCATCCAGCGGGATATTGATTTCCAACGGTGTTTCAACATCGGTCAGTTTGCTCAACCCCGACTCACTGTTGTTGCTGCGAATGCTCACGCCCTGGGTGACGTAGGCGCTGCGCTCCTGAAGGATTTTATTCAGCGCCAGTTGCGCGGGGCTGATGTCCTCGCTCACCAGTGCTGCGCGCGGCAGCTGCGACTCGAATCGATTGCTTGCCTGCTGTGGCCGTGGCGGGGTGTCGATGCCAAAAGGGGTGTGAGACCTCACGCTGCCCGGCATCTCCTGAACCGGTGGCGGGATCGCTGCCAGCAAGGCGTCGCGACTGACCTCGCTACGTGGACCCGAAATCCCGGCAAAAGGGTTGGGCGCCACCGTCGAACCGGCCAGTTGGCCTCCCTGGTTCCTGCGTTTCTCGCTCTGTTCAATGGCCACTGCTTTGCGCAGCAGATCGGTCGCCGTGCCGGTCTGGCCCATGTTCTGGTAGCGGCGGGCGGCCTCTGTCAGCGTTTGAGGGTTGCCGGATTCAGTCTTGAGCAGCTGTTGCAGTGCCTGTTCGGCAAAGGCCGTGTCCTGTGCCAACACCGCCGCGTCGGCAGCACCCAATAGCAGTTGCGGGTCGTTTGGCTGACGTTGTAACAGCGGTTTGTAGAGTTCGAGGGCTTTTGCCGTGTCGCCGTTGGCCGAGTACATCCGCGCCAATGCCGCGACGGCGGCGCTGTCACCGGGACGTTGTGCCAGTGCGGGCGCTAGCGTGTCATAAGCGCTGGCCAGATTGCCTCGTTCACGCAACTGGTCAGCCTGGCGGATGCGATAGCGATAGAGCAGGTCGTCGAAACGCTTGCGAGCCGGCGCGTTCAAGGGCCTGTTCTGAAGGTCGCGCAGAATCTCGTTGACCTGTGCGTCTTCTCCGGTTTTAAGCAGGACCGCGGCGTATTGCAGGATGAAGTCCGCCGAGGGCGCCGTGGTGTTTTGCAACTGGCCGCGCATGAGGGCCAGCGCACGGGTCGGTTCGCCGATGTCGACATAGGCCGAGGCCAGGTTCGCCGTGCGATCTGGGCTGTTGTTGGCCGTCGGCTGAATACGATCGAGCAAGGTCAGGGCTTCCTGGCGCTGTCCGCGCTTGCCCAACTCGATCGCCTGGCGCAGTTGCAGGTTGAGGCTGACATCAGCGGCCAGCGCGTCCATGTCCGGGGTGCGCTGGTCGGGGCGCAAGCGTCCCAATGTTGTCTGGGCGGCTTTCCACTCGCCCATCTGCACCGAGAGCAAGGCGCTGACGTAAAGCGCATCGGCATTGTCGGGGCGGGCCTGGAGCATGGCGTTGATCAGGTCCCGAGCCTTTTGCGGTTCGCCCATCGCCAGGTTCAGGCGGGCCAGGGCGAAACGTGTCCAGATGTTGTCCGGCTCAACGCGCAGTGCGTCTTGCAAGGCGTTGCGCGCAGCGGGCAGGTCGTTGCGTTGTTCGGCGAGGGCGGCCAGTTGCGTCGCGCGCAAGGCTTGCAGGCGTGCGGACTGGCCGATCTTTGCCTGTCCGGTGGCGGGCAGGCTGTTGATCAGTTGCAGGGCTTCATCGTTCTTGCCGCTCTTGAGCAGCACGCTGACCAGCCCTTCCTGTGCTTGAGGGTCGTCGCGGCGCTGGTTCAAAATCTGCCGATAGTTGCGCTGAGCGTCATCGAACTGGCCCGCGCTGGCCTGAATATCCGCCAGGGCGAGGCGAGCATCCACCCCGTTTGGATTCAGCCGCAGCGCTTGGGTGACCAAGACCTGTGCCTGGGCTGTCTGGCCTTTGGCCTGGGCGTCGCGGGCCTGCTGCAATGCTGACCAGTAGCGCACTTCGTTCAGCGCAACTTGCCAGCGGCTGCCGTCGTTTTGTCGTGTGGCCTGACTCAAGAGCTTTTCCGCTTCGGCCAGTCGGTGTTGCTGCTGGCGAATAACCCCAAGGCCGCCCAGCGCGTCAGCATCGTCGGGCCGGCTTTTCAAGCGTGCTTGAAAAGCCTGTTCGGCGGTGGCCTGATCGCCTTCTTTGAGCGCCTTCAGGCCGCGCGCGACTTCGGCAGGCGGTTGCCATTCCTTGCTGGCCGTCGTTGCCACCTGTTGCTTGCCCTTGTTCATCTGCGCCCGGATTTCCACGTCATCCGGATGCGTCTTGAGGTACGCCTCGAACAACGGCACTTGTGCCGGATTGGGCGGACCGATCCAGGTCAGCGCCAGGCGCCAGCTTTCGTCGGCATCACCGGCAATGTCGGCACGCTGGGTCAGCGCGGCCAGGGCGCGAATACCCTCGGCACGGCTGTCTTCACGGCGCACCAGATGCTTGGCGTAAAACAGCGCGACGATCGAGTCGTTGGGCATCTCACGTTGCAGGCGCTCAAGTCCGCTGCGTGCTTCAGCCCAGTCAGCCTGATTGAAGGCAAGGTTGTTGTAATACTCGCGGCCGATCGTGCCTTGAGGTGGACGGCCATCGAACAGCGAGCGAAACACTGCAGTTGCCTTGTCACGCTCACCGGCATCGACGAGGCGCCGAGCCTCTTCCAGGCGCTGCTGGTTCTGCGGTTGGGCCACATTGATGTCCTGCGCCAATTGCAGTGCCTGCCGAGGCGGTGGCTGGATGGCCTGCAAGCGGGCGAGGTATTGCTGCGCCTGTTGTGGCTTGCCCTGTTGCACGCCGATCAAGCCCAGGCCATACAGTGCGTCAACCTGGGCCGGGTCCAGCAGCAGGACTTTGAGCCAGACTTCCGCAGCGCGTTGAGGGTTTTTGTGCAACTGCCAGTACTGCCCTTGCTCGACGAGTAATGCCTGTGGTGTCGGACTTTGAGCGTGTGCAGCAGCCGTCCATGCGCTCATGACGGCGATGGCTAGCGTGCGGTGGTGCGCGTGCATGCGGTCTCCCAGGAGAGTTTCAGCGTTCCGTCTTCCCGGAATCGGTAATGTTTATCTGCCCATCCGAGGGCGAACAGGCTGAGCATGAAGTTGTAGTAACGCGGCGGACCGGCTTCGCCATCAGGCCTGGCCAGTGCCTCGTGCAAGGCGAGCTCCACCCGGAGTCGCTGCTGATCGGCCAATCCGGGGTGCCCCTTGGCCTCAAGGTAGGGAATCAGTGCAGCCCAGAATCCGAACGGGCTCTGACCCTGAACAGTGCCGTGGAGAACCTGGACTGTTTCTGGGGGAGAACCCGTTGCGACAGTGCTGCGGGCCATGCCGTCCAGCCGTTTGAGCAGGAGCGCTGCCGGCGGTCCAGAGGTATCACTCATGCCCAGCCAGAGGTACACGCGAATGGCATCGTAGCTGCCCGTGTCGCCGTGGATCGGGTCGCTTGTGAAGGCACCCGATTGCGCTGAAGTGCCTTGATAACCGACCCAGTCAGCGACGAAACCGTGGCGGCTTGATTGGGCGATCATCGTCGCGGTGTTGTTGGCAATCGCTTGCCAGGGCCCGGAGGGTGCTTCCTTGGCCAGCCGTCGTAACAGTGGCAGTGGCAGGTAGCTGGGGTTCAGGCGCCAGAGAGCGTCCGGCTGGACGAAGCCTTGTGGTCCAGGCAACACCATCGGGCCCAGTCCGGGGAGCTTGACGACCAATTGCGCTTCAATTGTCGCCATCAGGTGCAGGGCGTCCTGGTGATAGTCCGGCCGATGCCACAGGCGTGCGGCTTCGAGCAAGGCGTAGGCGATCCACAGGTCGGCGTCGGCGGCCGAATTGGCGTCTTGCAGGCGCCACTGACCGTCCGTGCCTTGCCCCCATAACCAGCCCGGCAGGCGTGTGGCGGTGGCGGAGCCTGCGAGGTTGGCTGAGGTCCAGCGCCAGAGTTTGTCAAAGCGTGGCTGATCGTTGCCGATCAGTGCGAAGAGCATGCCGTATGACTGCCCTTCAGAGGTGCTGTGATTGTTTTCCTGGCTCGATTCAAGAACCCGGCCGTCGGCCTGGACGAAGCGCGTTGCATAGGTTTGCCACAGTGGCCAGGCTGGCGACTCACAGGATTTCCCGGCCGCTATCGCAGGCGCCAGCAGGGCAAGCGCAAGCACAGCGCCCAACCTGCGTGTGTTACCACGCAGGCACTGGCGAAGTGAAACACCTCGGCGGCTCATGGACGACACAGGCATGCGCGGCTCATTGACCAAGACGACGTTTGGCCCGTAAGCGCAAGGCCAGGTAGGCCATCGAAGCAAGCAACAGGATCCCGAGGAGGGTGAACAGCATGAGCGCCACTACGTTTTGCGAGAGGTACCACTGCAGATAACGCAATGGGCCCAGGCTCCCGACGTAGTAATCCTGCTCGGCGACCAGCGATTCGACATGCTTGCCCCTGACCACCACCAGACTGCCTTGCAACTCGCGGGCATTTTCTTCGTTGCTGAGCAGGGCGTTGGTCACGTCGGCCAAGCCGTTGGGTCTTGCGCTGGCGATAAACACCACACTGCGGCCACTCTTGAGCGGCGATTCGAATCCAGTCAGATAAGCACTGCCGTCGTCAGCGGTGAACCTGAAGCTGCTGCGCGCTTCACGCAGATTGGTTTTCGTATCCGGGCTGATCCAGTTGCGCACACGCAAGGGCAGGTCAGACAGTTCAAAGTACTGCGCAGCCTCTTCGCCCTTGGCCGGCAGCAGGCTTTGCCATTGCGCAAGCAGCGGCTGATTGTTGCCCGAGGCGAGTACCAGCAAATCCCGGTCGCTTTGCTCGGCCACCTGGTCGGCGTGGACCACCTTCACGCCGGTGGCCGGATAACCGGTGGAATCGCCGAAGCGGCCCAGCAGGGTCAGGTAGGCGCTCAGATCGGCCGGGCCTGGCTCGTTGGGCAGGATCACCGATGTTTCAGAGAGGTCGGCCATGCGAGTGAACGGGAAGCCACTGTCCTTGAACACCCCGAGGTTGGGCATGGCCATGAAATGTTCGTATTGGCTGAGGTCCAGGGTCGAGTCCGGGTCGATCACACCGCGCATGTTGTCGATGATGATGTCGCGGCATTCGCCCTGTTTGATGTAGTCATACATGAAGCGAAATTGCAGGCGTGATTGCAGCGCTACGGAATTGAGCGGCAACAGCATGCGTGACGTACGGGCCAGACTGTCATCGGTTTTGAGCATCGCCAGCAGGCTGTCGCTGTTGCCGAGTTTCTCGATAGAAGGCAGGTCGATCGACTTGATGAAGGTGTCGTTGAAGTTGACCAACAACGAGGAGTTGGTGGAGACCGGTTGCGGCGTATAGCGGTATTTCAGGTCAAGTTGCGCGCCGGGCTCACGCCAGTTGAACAGGTCGGGTGGCAAGCGCAGCGCAACCGTCATTTGTCCCGGGTTATAACCCGACACATTGAGCTCTGCGGGCTTGGCCAGTTCACCCAGGCGAACCGGCCGATCGGAAGGCAGCCAGTTAGGCGCGTCATACGGTCGGCGTGGCTTGAGTGAGTCGATCCGGTCGATCACTACGCTCTGCCCGGAAAAGGCCGAGCCACCGAGGGCCAGCGCTGTGGCGGCGACCTTGAGATCGGCGCCATCGCGCCCGGAGACGATCAACAGTTTGCCCTGAGCATCATTCGGGTTGCTCACGAGTGTCAATGTCGGCCCCGTGGCCTCTTTGATCGGTAAGCCACTCATGGTCGTTGATTCGCTGCCGCTGACAAACACCACGGCGTTGCCTTTGGCCGGCAGGCTGGTGAGGCTGGCGGGGAAGGTGGCGCCGCGGTAGCTGGCCAGGGCGCCAAACCAGGACGACAGGATACCGGCGGCCTCAAGCTCAGGACCGCCCGGGCGCCCGGCGAACACGAAGGGCAACTTCAGGGGCGAGGCGTCTCGACGATCGAACAAGGGCAGCGGCAGGGCGGACAGGTCGTTGGGCTGTTTAATCGAGGACACCTGGAGGCTCAGCTGACTCTCGTTGCCGATCCTGGCCCACAGGCTGGAGTGCAAAGGGTCTTCACATTGCATCGTGTAGTGACCGATGAACTGCAGGCTGAGCCGGTTGAATTCGGTGATGGTCTGCGGCGGAATCTGCACGGTCCGGGTCTGCAATTTACCGGCCTCTTCCTTCGGCAGGGGCAGGCTGGCGGCCACTTGATCGTTGATCAGCACATTGATCTGCGAAAGGTCGGCCAGCAGCGCCGGTGAGTAGCTGTACTGCAGCGTGACCTGCGCAGCCGTGACGACTTCATCGGCGCGCACATCGAAGTTCACACTGTCGGTGGCCTCCACGCCTTTAAGGGTCATCGAATAGCTTTTGCCCAGCTCCTTGAGGGTGCGGGTATAGCTGTTGCTCGGGGCATCGGTCCCGGGCAACGCTGTAACCGGCATCATCGCCGGCTCTGTGGCGTTGATTTGGGCGGCAGCACTCAATGCCCAGCCGCTCCAGCCCACTAGCGAGCAGGTGATTAGCATGAGTGAGCGACGAGGAAGAAAGGTCCGGCGAGTGGAAGGCTTCAAGATCGTTGCGTGTCCGCGGTGGAGTCGATAGGTGATGGAGTGTCCGGGCGTTTGCGCAGCAGCGCCGGGCTGTCCTTTAGGGTTGCTACGAACAAGCGCAGGATGGCGCGAAAGCCAATGCTGCTGACCTCGCGCAACGCCGACATTGGCGCGTCGAGGCGGCCGTTACCCCACGTGTTGGCCCAGGTATCGGCCCGTGAAAAGGTCAGTCGCACCAGCTCACTTTGCTGGCGCAGGGTCAAAGCCTCGAATTGCACGCCCGCCACGTTGTCGTTGCTGAAGACCGTTTTTGCGGGAAAGAGGCTTGAGGGCGGTGTGCGCAGAATGCACAGCCGCAGCTTCTCATTGACGCTGAGCAGAACCTGCGGTGGCAGTGCCAGACCCACGCCGTTTTGTGAGAAGTCCCGGGTTACGCAATCGAACCAGGTGCCGTCTTCGCGATAGATGCGCACGGGCAGATCCGCGGGCACTCTGGGTTCGTTGCGTACCTGAGAGGATTCAGTGGCTACCGCCACGGCGGTGCTGACGATGACGATGTTGTACACGGTCCAGGCCAGGTTGATCAGCAGGGTAGTGGCCTCGGCCGAATCACTTCCGATCAGTTTCACCACGCCGATCGCCAGACCGATCATGTTCAAGGTCAGCAGGACGATGTAAGGCCGCGCGAGCTTCCAGTTGAAATAGTCCTTTTCGAGGGTGCCGCCCTTGTCGGTCACGTTGAATTTGCCCAGCGAAGGGCTGATCAGGGCCAACAGCACCGGTCGCATGATGTACCAGGCCAATACCGACTCATACACTTCGTTCCAGAAGGAATGGCGGAAGCGCCCCTGGATGCTGGAGTTGGTCAGGCTGGAATGGAAAATATGCGGCAGTACATAGACCGTGACCATCAATGCCGAGGCATGGAAAATCTGCGCGTCGAAAAACAGGTAGGCCAAGGGGGCGGTCAAGAACACCAGGCGGGGCAGGCTGTAGAAAAAGTGCATCATGGCGTTGAGGTAGCAGATGCGCTGCCCCAGGTTCAGTCCTTTGCCAAACAACGGATTGTCGGTCCGAAAAATCTGCGCCATGCCCCGCGCCCAGCGTATGCGTTGGCTGATGTGTCGGGAAAGGCTTTCGGTGGCCAGTCCCGCCGCTTGTGGAACGGCGAGGTAAGCGGTATTGAAACCACGGCGATTGAGCTTGAGTGCCGTGTGCGCATCCTCGGTCACGGTTTCGGTGGCGATGCCGCCGACTTCCAGCAAATGAGTCCGCCGAATGACCGCGCAGGAGCCACAGAAGAAGGCCGCGTTCCACAGGTCGTTGCCGTCCTGCACCAGGCCGTAGAACAGCTCACCTTCATTGGGTACCGAGCGAAAGGTATCGAGGTTTTTTTCAAACGGATCGGGTGAATAGAAAAAGTGCGGCGTTTGCAGCAACGCCAGGTTCGGGTCCTTTAAAAACCAGCCCATGGTGATCTGCAGGAAGGAGCGGGTGGGCACGTGGTCGGCGTCGAATATGGCAATGAACTCGCCATCGGTGACTTTGAGTGCCTCATTGAGGTTGCCGGCCTTAGCATGTTGATTGTTGTCGCGGGTGATGTAGTTGACACCAATCTGCTGACAGAAAACCTTGAATTCCTCGCGGCGTCCGTCATCGAGCATGTGTACCCGCAGTTTGCCCTCGGGCCAGTCAATGGCTTGAGCGGCGAGCACCACCAATTTGACGATACCCAATGATTCGTTATAGGTGGGAATGAAGACGTCTACCGTCGGCCATTCCGCGGGCGGCTGTTGCAGAAACTGCGGTTTGCGGTGCAGCGGCCAGGCGGTCTGTACATAGCCGAAGACCAGGACGAGCAAGGCATACAGTTCGGCCAGCACCAGCCCGTAGCCAAATACGGCATCCTGCCAGTTGTCGAAGTTCAGGGTGTCGGACAGGCGCCAGTACATGTAACGCAACGAAGCGATCAGCGAGAGGGTGATCAGGGTCAGGATCGCCAGGCGCCCGACTTGCTTGCGGATGATCAGGCTGGCGGTAAAACAGACGGCGGCAAACGCGGCTTGGGAATACAGATTCAGCGGCGCAGTGAGGATGCCCAGCACCAACAATGCCGCGATCAGCCCGGCTGAGATCTTCAGGCTTTGGCGCCAACGCACGGGCCATCGACTGACGCGATCCTGGAAAGTATCCAGTAGCCCCTGCAACCACCACGTCTTTGCGGGTAGCTGATTCAGCTGGGCGGTCATGGCGTGCCCTGCTGGTTGGTAGCATCCGCGAAAAGCAGGGCACGGACCGCGCCTGACAGCGAAAGAATGTCCTGACAGCCAATGCTCTCAGGCGCGTACTGGAGGAGGTCCCGACCATAGGCCAGCGACTCGTTGAACTGGTGATCGAGACGAATCGTCCCGATCAGGTCAGCGCCGAGCCGCCGCACAAACAGCACACCCATGTCCCTGCTGAACGAACGCGAGTCATCCCGTTGGTTGAGCACATACCGGTGCCGTTGCGCGCGTCGTCGGGTGGTTTCCAACCAGTGGGTCATGGTGTCCAGTGCCAGGTAGGAGGCCGCGTCGGCGACTGTCATCACCAGCACCAGATCGGCGGCATCGAGTGCCTGTTGCGAATAGACGGTCGCGCCCGAAGGCGTGTCCAGGATCACGGTATCGTTTTCGCTGAGGTCCATTGACGCAAGGTGCTGATTCAACCAGTCAGAATCTTCAAGCATCAACTGCCTGAGCAAGCGCCGATCGTTCATCTCGCCAGTGCCGAAGGGCAGGCACTCACTGTCGCTAAAGCCCGGCAGGCGATGGGCGCCCCAGTTTGCGCCTTGCTCTTTGAGCTGGATCAGCCCGGGAACCTGCCTGGTGATACCCAAGTGGCTGGACAGCGCGTTCTGAGGGTCTAGATCAATCGCGATGGTGCGCCCGCCAGGGCGCCGAAGTGTTTTTGCCAGGCCTGCGGCCACGGTGCTTTTACCCACCCCGCCATTCGCCGAAACGATAGCAATGACCTTCGCCTTGGTCCGCTTGCGAGTCGTTTCTGGCAGACCGTCTCGACGAACCTGATTGAGTTCACGCAACAGGTCGCTCAATCGCTGACGGTCACCCGTAGCAGAACTCGCAGGTGGCTCGGTCAGGGGATGGGATTTGGGCGTGCCAATTAATAAAGAAGGCTGTGGCTTGTCCAGTAAAAACACAGGGGGCGTTGGCGTTGATGTTGGGGGAGGCAAGGCTACCGACGGTTCTGGCTCAGCCAGTACAGGTGTAATCGGGTCGTCTTTGAAATCTTTATAGTTCGGTTGTATTTCCTGGTAACTCTGCGCATTGGCGCCAAAACGTGTAAAGAGTTTCGTAATATCGTCAACATATTTCATGCGTTGTACCAGGAATGAAATAACTCAGAAACTCAGCATTCCATTAACTTAACAAAGTTTATGCGTCGTCTTGGCGTTGGCAGAGTGCCATTAATCTAGGATGCCGGCGTCTGGGTGTCAATGATTGTTATAAAAAGTCAGCGACGCTTGTTAGTGTTAATTTGAGTGTTATTAAGATGTTATGTTATTCGTGGAAAGTGTGGAGTGTTAGAGTGCGTCTAATAATGACGGTTCGGTGGGGTGTAATGTGGTGATGGGTAATGGGTGTGTTTATCGGAATAAATAATTTACGAGGCGATGGGTGTGAGTGTTGATCGCCTTCGATGATTGATGCTGGGTTATATATTAAGTAAGTTGACTGATGTGTTTGAAGGAATAGTGACGGTTCAAAAAAAGTATTTATTTCGGATAAGGCGACGGAAGTCGCGGATGTCAGACGGCGTAATGTTGCAAAGAAACTTTCCGCCTGGCTGCAGCTGAAAATCAGCACGCCTTATCAAGTGCCCCATGTGTTACTGGATCAAGTGCACGCAGCGCGAGAGCTTAAGCTGCGCTTCGAGGCGTAAACGGCCTTGTTGGAGGTGCTGGTGGAGGCACACCCCACGCTCCAATTTTTCGTTCAAATAAATGGTGACTTCACATTTGAAGTGGAGGACCAGCGTCGCACCTACGCAAAATGGAACCCCGACAGCCATACCTCAACTGCATGCGTTGAGATGCATCCACCCACGCCTGCATTGCTCAGCTCAAAACGTCTGTCCCAAGGAAAACTGAAACACCTGTGTATCAGCATTTTCGGGTGTGCGCACCGGGAATGCCACGTTAGCGCTCAATGGCCCCCCAAGTAACCCCAACCCCTACCGAACTGGCCATCTGGTCGAGGTCGACCCCGTCGCACCCCTGGGTGGTACTAAGGTGGCATTTGTTGGAGTAGACGCTGCCAACGTCCCAGAACACCGAAGTGCGCACGGATTTGTTGTCTTTGATGAAGGGCATCGGAAACAGGTATTCAATGCCGCCGGTGATGAGGATGTTGCCGCCCAGCGATTCGGTGTCCCGGTCGGAATAATACGCCTGCCCGGCGCTGGCATAGGTGCCAGTGGCCGGAGTGTTGCGCGGGCCGAGGGTGCCGCTTTCGAAGCCGCGCACCGAACCTTCGCCTCCGGCGGTGTAGTTTTCATAGAACGGCAGGCCATCTGTCGAGCCGTAGCTGTTGCCGTAGCCGAGCTTGGTATGGAACCGCAGCGAGGTGGCGTCGGTGACCGAGAGGAAGGCTTGCCCGGTGTAGTCGAGCTTGTAGAAATTCAGGTCGCTGCCGGGCACTGTCATCATTAGGTTCAGGTTTTGCGAATGGCCGCGGGTGGCCAGTACGCTGCGGTTCAGGGTCGACTCCGACCAACCGAGGTTAGCCTTGAGGTTGTTGAATTCTTTGCCTTCACGTTCGATGAAGTCATAGATCTCATCGGCGCTGTAGGTGCCTGGTTCGATGCTGTCATGTTGCACTGTCACGCCGAAGCTCAGCCGTGAGGTTTCATTGATCGGGTAGCCGACGGTTGTTCCGGCGCCATAGCTATTGATGGAATAGTACGAATAATCGTCATCGTAATATTCGTTGTAGTCAGTGGCGTTGTAGAACAGGTTGTAGCCTAGGCTCACGCCGTCCGGCGTGAAGTAGGGGTCGGTGAAGCCGATGTTGTACTTGCTTTGGTAAGACGAGCGAGTCAGGCCCAGGCTGGCATAGTTGCCGGTGCCGAGAAAATTGTTTTGGGTGATCGAACCACCGAGGATAAGACCGGAGCTCTGGGAGAAACCGACGCTGGCGGTGATTGAGCCGGACGCCTGCTCTTCAACGCTGTAGTTCACATCAACCTGGTCGTCGACACCCGGTACGGCCGGTGTCTCGACGTTGACTTCCTTGAAGAAGCCCAGACGCTCCAGACGTGTCTTGGATTGATCGATCAGGTAAGTCGAAGCCCAACCACCTTCCATCTGACGCATCTCACGGCGCAGTACTTTGTCGTCGGTCTTGGTGTTGCCCCGGAAGTTGATGCGGTTCACGTAGGCACGCTTGCCTGGATCGACAGCGAACGTGATGTCGACGGTGTGGTCGTCATTGTGCGGGGTCGGCACGCCGTTGACGTTGGCGAAGGTGTAACCCTCGTTACCCAGGCGACGGGTGATCAGTTCGGACGTGGTGGTCATCAGCTTGCGCGAGAACACCTGGCCTTTCTGAATCAGCAGCAGGGACTTGACCTGGTCTTCAGGCACTTTCAGGTCGCCGCTGAGCTTGACGTCACGAACGGTGTACTTCGCGCCTTCGTTGACGTTGACGGTGATGTAGACGTGTTTCTTGTCCGGGGTGATGGACACCTGGGTCGAAGTGATATCCATATTGATATAGCCGCGATCCAGATAGTAGGAACGCAGACGCTCCAGGTCACCGGAGAGTTTTTCACGGGCGTACTTGTCATCGTTCTTGAAGAACGACAACCAGTTGCTGGTCTTGAGGGTGAATTGATCGGTCAATTGCTCTTCGGTGAAGACGGTATTGCCCACCACGTTGATGTGCTGGATGGCTGCAACGGTGCCTTCGTTGATGTTGACCTTCAGGCCCACGCGGTTACGCGGCTGTGGCACCACCTCGGTATCGACGGTAGCGGAGTAGCGGCCCTGAGCGACGTATTGACGCTGCAGCTCGTTACGCACACCTTCGAGGGTGGCGCGCTGGAAGATCTCGCCTTCGGCCAGACCGGATTGCTTGAGGCCCTTCATCAGGTCTTCAGTGGAGATCGCTTTGTTGCCTTCGATCTCGATACTGGCGACCGAGGGGCGCTCGACCACCGTGATGACCAGGACGTTACCATCGTGCCCCAGTTGGATATCCTGAAAGAAACCGGTCTTGAACAGCGCGCGGGTGGACTCCACCAAGCGGCGCCCATCCGCGTCATCACCGACGTTCAGCGGCAAAGCACCGAACACACTCCCTGCGGAAACCCGCTGAAGGCCGTTGATGCGAATATCGGAAATTTTGAAGCCTTGAGCATGCACAAGTGTGGCATTGAGTAGCAGTGCAGCCGAGCAGAGCAGGCGCGAAAAATTCATCAAGATCTTATCCAGAACACATCGACAAGCAGCGTAGGCGGGCGCGGATATCTCGCAGCAAGACGAGTCCGCGGAGCGAGCAGGCTGGTGGAGGTGAAGCATAAAAGCTCGGTGCGTTTGGTGCGGTTAACCAAGTGTCAAGTTAGGTAAAGGTTGGCCCGGGACGATGACGGTGTTCAGTGCAAGGGCGATAATGCACGGACACACACTCAAGAGCTCCCCATGATCTCCGTATTGCTAGTCGACGATGACCAGGAACTGACTGGAATGCTCAGCCAATACCTGGAGCGTGAAGGCTTTGAGGTGACCGCGGTGCACACGGGCGAGGAGGGTGAGGTCCAAGCGCTGTCTGGCCGCTACAGCATCGTGGTGCTGGACGTGATGCTGCCGCGGCTGTCGGGTATCGAGGTGCTCAGGCGCATTCGGGCTGCAAGCCAGGTGCCGGTAGTGTTGCTCACCGCCCGAGGCGACAACATAGACAAGATCACCGGCCTGGAACTGGGCGCCGATGATTATGTGCCCAAGCCCAGTTCTCCGGGGGAATTGGTGGCACGTTTACGGGCAATCATGCGCAGGGTGCAGCCGGTGGATCAGCCAACCACCGAAGTGATCAGGACTGGCCCTCTGGTCTTGTGGCCCGGCAAGCGCCAGGCCCTCTGGCAGGGGCGCGAGCTGGGGGTGACCAGTACCGAGTTCAGCTTGCTCGAAGAGCTGGCCCGTTGTGCCGGGCAGGTGGTGAGCAAGCAGGATCTGTCGCTCAATGCCTTGGGGTGTCCCTTGACTCGCTACGACCGGCGTATCGACGTGCATATCAGCAGCATTCGCCAGAAGCTGGGGCCGCGGCCCGACACCAAAGCCTGGATTCAGAGCGTGCGTGGCCTCGGTTACCTGTTGATCGCCGAATGATGAAGCCCAGCCGGCTGTTCTGGAAGCTGTTCCTGGCGTTTTGGCTGGCCACTAGCCTGACGTTTTTGGTCGGGTTAGGCCTTCTGGTGCTGGGCAGTTCCAGACCCGGAGATCCTCATCTGGAAACGATCCTGGCCAGCGAAGAACAGCTGCTGCGACAGTTTGGTGTCGAGCCGGGTCGTCAGCTACTGACAGTGTGGGATCATCCCGATGACCAGGCCATTGGCGTGTATAACAGTGCCGGCCAACTGCTGGCGGGGGCGCCGGTTCCGCAACCAGCCTATGAGCAGTCAATCATCAGCAAGGAGGGTGTTGCGCTGTCGCTCAGGTCTACACATTCCCCTGGTAAAAAAGGTGACAGAGGGCCTAGTCACTGGACTCCGTTGATCATCGGCACGGTGATGAGTGCGCTGTTCAGCGGGTATCTGGCGTACTACCTGGCATGGCCGTTGGCCTATCTTCGGCGGGCAATGAGCGACGTGGCTCAGGGGCGCTTCGAAACACGGGTCAAGCCGATGATGGGTGGGCGTCGCGATGAAATCGTCGATCTGGCCGAGGACTGCGACCGAATGGCCAATCAGCTGAAACTGCTGGTGGAGGCTCAGCAACATCTGTTGCACGACATCTCTCACGAACTGCGTTCACCGTTGACGCGCATGCAAGCGGCTATCGGGCTGCTGCGGCAAGATCCTGCACGCCTGGAAATGGTGGAGCGCATCGATCGTGAGTCGGTGCGCATGGATACGCTGATCGAGGCGTTGTTGACCCTGGCGCGTATGCAGGGTCGGCCCGAGAGTATCGAGCGCGAGCCAATTGATATCGTCGAGATGCTGTCGGTGATCGTCGAGGACGCTCAATTCGAGGCGCAAATGAAAGGTTGCCGGGTAAGCCTGCAAGCGTGTCCGGCCTTTGTCAGTCGTGTCAGCGGCGAACTGCTGTATCGGTGTTTCGAGAACGTCATTCGAAACGCGGTGCGCTATACCAAGCCGAACACGGCTGTTGTTGTAGTGGCTCAGATCAATCTCGACGCAGACTACCTGACGGTGCAGATTACCGATCGGGGGCCGGGTGTTGAAAGCGAGCGATTGCAGGACATTTTCCACCCGTTCGAGCGCGGCCTGAACGAGGCCAGTGCCGGTTTCGGGCTGGGCCTGGCGATCGCTTCCAGGGCTGTGGAAATACACGGCGGCACGATCATGGCGCGCAATGATTCGTCCAGTGGGTTAACCGTGGAAATCAGCTTGCCCCATCGGGCGTGATCTTTACACGATATTACATTGGCTTGACGGCTCTGTACGCCCCGCGTCAGTAGACTTCCCGCTCAAACTTACTCAGCGTTTGCTGATGTTTTAGAGTGGAGGTAGTCATGTTTCTGGTTCATAAAAAAGGTTTCGTTCCCGGTAAGAAAATGGTCGACGGACTTGTGCCCTATGACTTCTTTTGCGAAGACAATCCGGCCATTAATCTGTTTGTATTCACTGGCTCCACCGCCCAAGGCAAAGCGGTCGAGGAACAGACACTCTGGGGGTTTACCCGTCTGGAGCGCTTTGAGGCACTGACCGGCACCCTCGTGTCGAACAAGAAGAATGAAGGCTGGTTTCAAACGGTCAATGTACTCACTGGCCCTGCCCAGAACGGTACTCAGGGCGTGAAGTTTCAGCGGGTGCTGAAAATCATCAAGCATTGCGGTGCATCGGGCCGTGTCGCCAGCAAGGTCGACTACGAGATCCAGACAGATGAAGGCGACACCTACTTCACTCACCGCCTTGCTACATCCGACAGTGCGCAAACCATCATCTATGCGGCGGATCAATAATGGCAATCTCGACGACGCTCAGGCGTCGGTGAGCTGAAACCGATAACCTACCCCATATAACGACTCGATCGGATGCTCTCCCGGGCAGGCCTGTTCGAGCTTGCGTCGCAGATTACGGATATGGCTGTCGATCGTGCGGTCGGTGACCACCCGGTGATCGGAGTAGATCCTGTCGAGCAACTGATCCCGAGAAAACACTCGTCCAGGAGAGCGGGCGAGGGTATTGAGCAAGCGCAGTTCCAGAGGCGTCAGGTCCAGTGCCACACCGTCGAGGGAGGCTTGGTACTGTGCTTCGTCAATCTGTAGACGCGGTGCTGCTGAGGTCAAAAGATGCGGGCTGCGTCGCAGGATGGCTTTGACCCTGGCGACCACTTCGCGAGGACTGAAGGGTTTGCAGATGTAGTCGTCGGCGCCCAGGTCCAGCCCGAGCAGGCGATCCACTTCCTCGACGCGGGCGGTGATCATAATGATAGGCACGGCACTGAAGCTGCGCAGTTCCTTGCATACTTGCAGACCGTCACGTCCAGGCAGCATCAGGTCGAGCAGGATCAGCCGCGGCTCGCGGGCACGTACCGCCGGTACCACCTCCAGCCCGTTGTCCAGGCACTGGGTCGCATAGCCTGCGGCGATCAAATAGTCGCGCATCAACGCGGCCAGTTTGGGTTCGTCTTCGACGATGAGAATCGGGTTGTCGTTGACCATTGTTCAGGCGTTCCGTGGCAGGCGCAGGGTCAGCCAAAGGCCACCCAAAGGAGAGTGATCGGCACTGAGGCTGCCGCCATGGGCCAGGGCGATGCTGTGACAAATAGCGAGCCCCAGACCGGCGCCACCACTGGCGCGATTGCGTGAGGCTTCGCCGCGGTAAAAACGCTCGAACAGCCGGGGCAACTGATCCGCGTCGACTCCGGGGCCGGAATCAAGGAAATCGATGCGTACGACGTCGCCATCGCTGGCTGCGCGAATGCGCAGCACACCACCCTCATCGGTATAACGGACGGCGTTTTCCAGCAGATTGCCGAACAGTTGCTGCAAGCGCTTGGGGTCGGCCTCCAACCGCAGCGGCGAGGTCGGTAGCTCGAGCTCCAGGCGCAAATGCCGGGCATTGCAACGTTCCTGGAACATCGCCACGCAACTGTCCAGCAACTCGTTGAGATCACATTCGCTCTTGCGGTAAGTCAGTGCGCCCACATCGGCCAGAGACAGTTCGTACAGGTCATCCACCAGTTTGCTGAGCATGCCGACTTCGCCTTGCAGCGATTTCATCGAGGATTGATCGAGGGTGCGCACACCGTCCTCAATGGCCTCCAGTTCACCACGCAACACCGACAGTGGGGTCCGCAGCTCATGGGAAACATCGGCCATGAACTCCCTGCGCATTTTTTCGTTGCGCTCCAGCGTATACGCAAGCTGATTGAAGTCGCGAGCCAGCTGACCGACTTCGTCATTGGAAGACACCGCCACCCGGTTGCTGTATTCCCCTGCGGCCAGTCGGTGCGTGGCAGCGGCCACTCGCTTGACCGGGTCAAGCAGGGTGCGGGCAATCCACCAGGCGATCAGCATTGCTAGCAGCAACGAGATTACGCCCATGCCCAGGCTGGTGCGCAACAGGTACAGGCGAAATCGTTCGCCACCGGCTTCGGTCACGTTCTGAAACGGCGTTACCGCCAGCCAGCCGACGGTTTTACCGGCAACCTCGATAGGGCGCATCAGGGCGTCGTCGGCAATCGCCGAGTAGCCGATGACGAGTTGCTTTTGCTGGTCCAACAGGGCAATGCGAAATACCGCGCCAGTCAGGTCGGAAGTGGGCGGATTCGGCCGGTGCGGGTCGGTGAAATCTACGCCCGGCTCCGGCCGCATGAGTTCGAACCAGCGATCCGGCTGGTTGCGCAGGAATTCCCAGCTGCCTTCGTGCTCATAGGCGCCGGCCAGGCGCGGCAGTACCGGGGTCATGCGCAGCAAGGCCTGTTCGTTGAGGTAATCAAGAAAGCCCTTGCCGAAGCTCCAGCCGTTGGCCACCCCCATGCTCAGGATGACAAACAGCACGCTGGCCAGTACCGCAACAAACAGCTTGGTGGAGATACTCAGTTTCATGGGCTCGGGCAGGTCGGTGAATGGCCCGCCCATTTAGGCCCCGGCGCGACGAAGATTCAAGCTCGCGGGGCAATCTTCAATTTTCCTGCACATTTGCCTCGCAGTATGGCGCCTGGCTTCAGCCATCCCGTCTTGCAGAGGCATTTATGTCGACCAAACTTTTCGCCAAATCCTTGGTGACCGCCGCCATTCTACTTTCCTTGATCGTCCTGCTCGTGTTGAGCGGATGCTCCCCCGGCGAATCCGCGCCGGTTATCGAACCGCCCAAGGTTTCAGTGATCACCGTGCAGCCCAAAAGCCAGGCGTTGACCACGGAACTGGCCGGGCGCACTCAAGCGTTCATGGTCGCCGAGATTCGGCCGCAGGTTGGCGGTATCGTTCAGCAGCGGTTGTTTGTCGAAGGTGCCGAGGTCAAGGCCGGGCAGGCGCTGTATCAACTGGACGCGTCCTCTTACAAGGCCGCGTTGGCTGAAGCACAGGCGACCCTGGCCAAGGCTCGCGCCACGTTGAAGTCGGCCCAGGCCACTGCCAGGCGTGACGCACAGTTGGCAAAGATCGATGCCATCAGCCAGCAGGACAACGAGGATGCCCAGGCCAGTCTGCTGACCGCCGAGGCTGAGCTGCAAGTGGCGCAGGCCGGGGTGGATACCGCGCGCATCAACCTGGCCTATACCCGCATTAGCTCGCCCGTCAGCGGACGCATCGAAACCTCGACGGTCACCCCTGGCGCGCTGGTGGTGGCCAATCAGGACAGCGCACTGACCACGGTGCAGCAGTTGGACCCGATCTACGTTGATGTCACCCAATCGACCACCGAGTTGTTGCGCCTCAAGCATGACTTGGCCAGCGGCGCGCTGCAAAGCAACGGCGAGGGCGAGGCGCGGATCAGCCTCAAGCTCGACGACGGCAGCACCTACGCCCATGAAGGTCGCTTGAAGTTCAGTGGGGTCAGTGTCAATGAGGGCACTGGCACGGTGACCTTGCGGGCAGAAATCGCCAATCCTGACCGGCTATTGCTGCCGGGTATGTATGTGCGGGCGGTGCTGGAACAGGCTCGGGACGACCAGGCGATATTGATTCCACAACAGGCGGTGAACCGCAGTGCCAGTGGCGTGACCTCGGTGCTGGTGGTGGTCAATGGCAAGGTCGAACAGCGCGTGCTGACCATCGACCGCGCCGTGGGCAATCAGTGGTGGGTCACGGCTGGTCTGAAGGCGGGTGATCAGGTGATTGTCGAGGGCGGGCAGAAAGTCCGGGTCGGTGCATCGGTGCTCGCGCAGAACCCCGGTACTCGCAGCCGCACGTTGCACTCGGCGCCGACTGCCATTGCGCAGGAGGGTTGAGCATGGCTCGGTTCTTTATCGATCGGCCGATTTTTGCCTGGGTCATCGCCATCGTCATCATGCTTGCCGGGGCCTTGTCGATCAGTCAGTTGCCCCTGGAACAGTACCCGGACATCGCGCCGCCGACGGTTCGTATTTCCGCCACCTACACCGGCGCCTCGGCCAAGACCGTGGAAGACTCGGTGACCCAGGTCATCGAACAGCAGATGAAAGGCCTGGATAACCTGACCTACATGTCGGCCTCCAGCAGCTCGGCGGGCAGTGCCAGTATCAACCTGACGTTCACCGCGGGCACGAACCCGGATGTGGCGCAGATGCAGGTGCAGAACAAGCTACAACAGGCTGAGTCGAGACTGCCGCAGTCGGTACAGAGCGAAGGCCTGACCGTGACCAAGGGCGGGTCGGACTTCCTGATGATTGCCGCCCTGGCTTCTGACAACGAAAGCGTGACTGGCACCCAGATCGGCGATTACATTTCCAGCACCTTGCTGGACCAGATCAGCCGTATTGATGGTGTCGGCGATGTGCAGACTCTCGGTTCGGGCTACGCCATGCGCATCTGGCTGGACCCGGCCCTGCTGGAAAAGTACGCGTTGATGCCCTCGGACATCAGCAGCGCCCTGGGGGCGCAGAACACCGAAGTCTCCGCCGGCCAGCTCGGTGCATTGCCAGCGGTGGCCGGGCAGCAACTGAATGCCACCATCAGTGCCCGCAGCAAACTGCAAACCGCCGAAGAGTTTCGCAATGTCGTGGTCAAGTCCACTAGCGATGGAGCCGTGGTGCTGCTGGGGGATGTGGCGCGAGTCGAGCTGGGCAGTGAAAGCTACGACATCAGTTCAGCCCTCAACGGCAAGCCCGCCGCCGCCATGGGCGTGCAGTTGGCCGCTGGCGCCAATGCGCTTGAAGTCGGCGAAGCGGTGAAGGCCAAACTCAAGGCGTTGGAGCCGTTCTATCCGACGGAAATGCAGCTGAAAAATGTGATTGCCTACGACACCACGCCCTTTGTCAGCCTGTCCATCGAGGAGGTGGTCAAGTCCTTGGGCGAAGCCATCGTCCTGGTGGTGCTGATCATGTTCCTCTTCTTGCAAAACCTGCGGGCCACGCTGATCCCGGCGATCACCGTGCCGGTGGTTCTGCTCGGCACGTTCGGCGTACTGGCGCTGTTCGGCTATTCGATCAACACCCTGACCATGTTCGCCATGGTCCTGGCTATCGGCCTGTTGGTGGACGACGCGATTGTAGTGGTGGAGAACGTCGAACGGGTGATGGGCGAACAGGGGCTGTCGGCCCTTGCCGCCACGCGCCAGTCGATGGATGAAATCACCAGCGCCCTGGTCGGTATTGCCCTGGTCCTCAGCGCAGTGTTCATTCCCATGGCGTTTTTTGGAGGCTCTACGGGGATCATCTACCGGCAGTTTTCGGTGACCATCGTTTCGGCCATGGTGCTCTCGGTGCTGGTGGCCATGACGCTGACGCCGGCGTTATGCGCGACCCTGCTCAAACCGTCCGATGCCCAGGGCCATGGCGCTCAACGCGGGTTCTTCGGCTGGTTCAACCGCACCTTCGAACGCGGCGCCGAGGCCTATAAAGGATGGGTGGGGGCAATTTTTCAGCGTGGACGTGCAAGTCTGCTGGTGTATGGATTGGTGGTGCTGGCAATGGCGGCCGGTTATTTCAGCTTGCCGACTTCGTTCCTGCCGGATGAAGACCAGGGCATTCTCATGGCTCAGGTGCAGTTACCGGTGGGAGCCACGGACAGCCGTACTCAAGCCGTGGTGAAGCAGTTCGAAAGCTACATCCTCGAACAACCGGAAGTCGAGGCGCTGATCAGCATCTCTGGCTTGGGCATGAACGGCAACAGCCAGAACGCCGCCCGCGCCTTTATCCGGCTCAAGGACTGGAGCGAGCGGTCGGGGGCAGGGCAGGATTCGGCGTCCATCGCCCAGCGGGCGACCATAGCACTGTCGAGCATTGGTGATGCCAATGTGTTCGTCATGCAACCCCCGGCTGTGCGGGGCCTGGGGCAGAGTTCGGGTTTTGATGTGCAACTCAAGGATCTTGGTGGCCTGGGGCATGATGCGCTGGTGGCGGCGCGGGAGAAGTTTATCGAACTGGCCAACAAAGACCCTCGACTGCTGGGGGTACGCAGCAATGGTCTGGATGACTCACCGCAGCTCAAGGTCAGCATCGACGATCGCAAGGCCGGGGCCTTGAACCTGAGTACCAGCGACATCAATACCACCTTATCCACGGCGTTGGGCGGCACTTACGTCAATGACTTCCTCAACCAGGGCCGTGTGAAGAAGGTCTACGTTCAGGGCGAGGCTTCGTCGCGGATGCAGGCAGTCGACCTGGAGCATTGGTTCGTGCGCAACAGCAACAATGAGATGGTGCCCTTTTCCTCGTTCGCCAGCAGTTCGTGGAGCTATGGCTCACCGTTGCTGGAACGCTACAACGGCAACGCTTCGCTGGAGGTGGTCGGCGATCCTGCTCCGGGGGTCAGTTCCGGGGTCGCCATGGATGCTGTGGAAGCGATTATCAAGCAATTGCCGGAAGGCATCGGTTACGAATGGACCGGGCAGTCCTATCAGCTGCGCCTTTCCGGTTCGCAAGCACCGTTGCTTTACGGGATATCAGTGCTGTTTGTGTTCCTCTGCCTGGCTGCGCTTTATGAGAGTTGGTCGGTGCCATTCTCGGTGATGCTGGTGGTGCCGTTGGGTGTGGTTGGTGCGGTGCTGGCCACCCGTTTCAGTGGGTTGAGCAACGACGTGTACTTCCAGGTCGGGCTATTGACCACCGTGGGGTTGGCGGCCAAGAACGCGATTCTGATCGTCGAATTCGCCAAGCATCTGCAAGAGCAGGGCAACAGCTTGCGAGAGGCGACGTTGATCGCCGTGCGGCAACGCCTGCGGCCCATTCTCATGACGTCCTTGGCGTTCATGTTCGGCGTGCTGCCTCTGGCCCTGAGCTCCGGCGCCGGTTCCGCTGGGCGCCAGGCCATCGGCACTGGCGTGCTGGGCGGTATGTTCACCGCCACGGTGCTGGGGATCTTCTTCGTACCGTTGTTCTTCGTGCAGATTCGCCGTCGCTTTGGCCGCGTTTCCACGGCTTCGACCTCCGTCCAATCCGCCCAGACAGGTGACGCATGATCAAGTTTCGCTGGCCACTGCTGGCCGTCCTCGCGCTGCTCGGTGGCTGTATCAATCTGGCGCCGCAGTACGAGCGCCCTGAAGCGCCTGTCTCCGAACAATGGCTGCCGTCCGCCAGCACGCCCAAGGGGGAGGCAGGCGCCGATATCGAGTGGCAGCAGTTCTTCACTGACAGCCGTCTGGCGCGCTTGCAGTCCCTGGCCCTGGTCAACAATCGCGACCTGCGCCTGGCCAGCCTGAACATCGAAAAGGCGCAGGCTCAGTACCGCATCCAGCGAGCCGAGGCCTTGCCTTCGATCGATGCCGGCGTCAGTGGCACTCACAGTCGCACGCCCGGTTCGTTGTCCAGCAGTGGCTCGGCGGCCACCACTCATGACTACAGTGCGCAACTGGGCCTGAGCAGTTATGAAGTGGACGTGTTCGGGCGGGTACAGAACCTTCAGGACGAAGCGCTGGAAGACTATCTGGCGCTGACCGAAACCCGGCGCAGCACGCAGATCAGTCTGGTGGCCGAAGTGGCCACGGCCTGGTTGACCCTGGCGGCGGACAACGAGCGGTTGCACTTGGCCCAGGAGACCTTGCGCAGTCAGCAGGCGACCTACGAATTGACTCAGCGTAGCCACGCATTGGGTGGTTCTTCCGGTCTGTCTGTGGCGCAGGCGCAAACCACTGTGGAGTCGGCTCGAGGCGACGCGGCGGTCTATGAAAGCCAGATTCTCCAGGACCGCAATGCGTTGCGTCTGCTGGTTGGCAGCGATATTCCCGAGGAGCTGTTGCCAGGCGCGAACCTGGAATCGGCTGCGGCGCTGGTTCAAGTGCCGGCGGAGCTTCCGTCCAGCCTGTTGCAACGACGCCCGGATGTGTTGGCTGCCGAACACACGCTCAAGTCGGCCAATATCGACATCGGCGCGGCCCGTGCGGCGTTCTTTCCGAATATCAGCCTGACGGCCAGTGCGGGGTCTTCAAGCTCGGCCTTGTCCGGACTGTTCAAGTCCGGCAGTGGCGCCTGGACGTTTGCCCCGAGCATCAGCCTGCCGATCTTCGATGCCGGTAGTAACCGCGCGACGCTGGATTCGGCCAAGGTCGAACGCGAAATACAGGTGCAGACCTATCAGCAGACGGTGCAGAGCGCGTTCAAGGAAGTGGCCGATGCCCTGGCGGTACGCAGCACGCTGGATCGCCGCATTACGGCTCAGCAAGCGTTGACTGACGCCAGCCGCAAAAGCTTCGAACTGTCCGACGCCTTATACCGTGGCGGTTCGCAAAGCTATCTCGAAGCCTTGGACGCCCAACGCTCGCTGTACAGCGCACAGCAGGACCTGATCACCCTGCGCCTGACCGAACAGAGCAACCGGGTGACGTTGTACAAGGTGTTGGGCGGCGGTTGGAATTAATGGCAGAAGGTCGAGGGCCAGTCGTTTTGTCCATTTCACCAGTCTGCACCCAATTTGCAAACAGACTTATGCAGCGGTCGATTCCACTCTGATGTCGCTCGCGGTATCACGGAACAGCCGAGGCGACATGCCGAACGCCGATTTGAACTGTCTGCTGAAGTGAGCACTGCTGCCATAGCCCCAGGCAAAGGCAATCTCGGTGAGTGAGCGATGGGCATGTTCCCGGTTGCGCAGATCTTCGGCGCAACGCGACAAACGCCGCTGCCAGATGTATTCGCTGATGCTGCAGCCAAGCTCCTCCTGAAACGCTCGGTGCAAGCTGCGCACCGAGCATTGCTCTGCGTTGGCGATGCGCTCGATGGTCAGGTCGCGGTCGGCCAGGTGGCGCTCGATATAGGCCTTGAGGCGGTTCTGCTTGAAGAAGCGGAAGTCGTGTTCGAGTTGCTTTTCTTCCTGTTTATTCTTCAGAACGTTATCCAGAAGCCCCACGATACTGTCGCCGATCAGCCCTGCCGAGTTATTGTTGAGCAAGGGATATTGGTTGTAAGCATCACTGACGAGATGCATCAGCATTCGGCCCAGCCCATTGCGACCGTTAAGATGAACATCGCCCGCTTGCGTGAGCAGTTCGCTCCTCCCCTGGAAAAGCAGGATGAAATGTTCGCAGCCTTGAGTACTGGTGACGCTGAAAGGCTGGCCGCTGTCGACCAGTAGCATCTCGTCAGGCGCTAACGCGCTGCTGTGTCGACCTTGCTCGAAATGACTGACACCGGCAATCTGCAGTATCAACATGCGCGGGGTGTCGAGCGAGTCGACCGCTTTGCTCAGATGGCGTGAGTATCGATGGGCACTGGCGGTCATTCGACAGAAACGCAGCTGACCCAGGTCTCCATATTCCAGCCGCCCCTGAAAGTTGTTGTTATGCAACGGGTCGATGAACGTAGATTCCAGGCGCTTGATATAGTCCGGAGTGCGGCCCAGGTGATCACTCATGAACTCTTTCCACTTCATCAGTCGGTCGGAGTGAACGATTTGATCGGTGGACACACAGGCTAAATTATTCATTTTTCGCCTCTATTTTTTATTGTTTTTTGTCGATTGGGCAAAGGAGCTTGCCCAATCCTGGCCGAGTCAGTATTGGCAAATAATCAGAAGGGGTAGTTATGGCCCCCGGGCTGCCAGGTGACCCAATGGGCACGGGTGAACTCATCCAGGGCATAGTGACCATTGAAGCGTCCGAGGCCTGAGTTCTTTTCACCGCCGAAGGGCGCATTGGGCTGATCATCGACGGTGATGTCGTTGATATGGGTCATGCCCGCCACGATGCCACGGGCAAAGTTCAAGCCGCGGGCCATGTCCCGGGTGAACACCGCGCTGGACAGGCCATACTCGCTGGCGTTAGCCAGTTCCAGGGCATGGGCTTCGTTTTCGGCGATCAGCAGCGGCAGCAAGGGCCCGAAGGTTTCATCGCGCGCCAGTTCCTGATCGGCCCCCACCTCACCGAAGACATAGGCAGGCAGCACCAGCCCGGATGCCGGGCCTCCACAGAGCCGTTTGAGGCCCGCGTTTTCGGCGGCATCGATTTTACGGAGCAGGCCATCGAGCTGGTTCTGATTGACCACGGGTCCAATCACCGTGTCTGCGTTGGCCGGGTCGCCGGTCTTGAGATTGCGCACTCGCTCCACGACCAGCGCCGTGAAGTCTGCATACAGCGAGCGGTCGACGATCACCCGGTTGACGCTCATGCAGATCTGGCCTTGATGCAGGAAGCGCCCAACCACCGCGGCGTGCGCCGCGATTTCAATATCCGCATCATCCAGGACCACCAGCGGAGCGTTGCCGCCCAGCTCCAGCGCAACGCGTTTGATGTGTTTGCCACCGGTTGCAATACGGCCGACATTGCGACCCACATCCGTTGAGCCGGTGAAAGAGATCAGGCTAGGTACCGGGTGTTCGACGAAGGCATCGCCAATCTCCGAACCTGCGCCTACCACGACATTGAGCGATCCATTCGGGAAGCCTGCTTCTTCGAACAGGTGGGCAATCAGCAGGCCTCCGGTCACCGCCGTGTCGCTGGCGGGCTTGAGCACTATGGTATTGCCGAGCGCGAGTGCCGGTACCACCGAACGCATGCTCAGATAAAAAGGAAAATTCCACGGACTGATCACACCGACCACACCCAGTGGTTCACGAAAGACAAAGCTCTGTTCGCCAGGCTTGTAGCTGGTCAGAATCCGTCCTTCAACCTGCATCGGCAACGTTGCGCACTCACGAACAAGGCTCAGGGTGAATTGCCATTCCATGCTCGCTTTGATACGTGTACTGCCGGACTCCCGAATCAGCCAGTCGATGATTTCGTCGCGGCGGCTCTGGATGACCTGAGCCAGTTTTTCCAGTTGGGCGCTGCGCTGTGTTGGATGCAGCTGTGCCCATGCCGTTTGCGCACGATGTGCAGCCTGATAGGCATCATCGAGATCGGCAATCGACGCCAGCGGCATCTCCAGCAGTTGTTCGCCATTGAAGGGATTGCGGTCATCCAGGCGTCGTGAGGAACGACCGGCACGCCAGGTGCCGTCGATGTATTGGTCGCCGTTGATGGAGTAGGGGGTGAAATGTCGAGTCGTCATAGTCTTACCTTTGGAGGCAGGTGGCCGCGTCGATTAAGGAAGTTGATGATGCAAAACCTTGTCTGTAAAAAAGTGCTCAGCTCCTGATCCAGGCGCGTCCCCAGGAGTTGAGCGTGTATTCCCCTTGCGGCCAGACACCGGGTTGGCGGGCGGCATCGGTCATTTCCAGTTCGGCCGAGAACTCCAGGCGGTTGCGATCGGCATCGACCACCATGAAGAACAGATTGTTGCCCGGCCCATGTCGGCCGGGGCCGAAGAAGATGGTGATACGTTCCTTGGCGAAGCGATCACCCCAGTCGCGGATGTCATTCCATTCGTTGGTTTCGTAACAGTGGTGATCCCATTCGTTGTTCGAACCGCGGAAAAACGCCAGCGAGTGATGCTCATCATCCGAGCGCAGGAAGCACACCATGAGCTGGCCGGTCTGCTCATCGACGACATTGTCCGAGACGGTAAACCCGACCGTATTGACGTAGAAATCGATCATGGCTTCCAGCTCAGTGGTTTGGAATACCACGTGCTGCAGGCGGCCCGGCATGCCTTGTCGGTCGACACCGGAATCAGTGCGAGATACGCCAAATATCGTTTGCCGGCCCTGAGGGTCACGAATCAGAAAGGCACCCGGTTCGAGCAACGGTGAGTCGATGTCTTCGACAGCACAGTCGTGCTCGATCAGGCGAGCGCGCAGTTCTCCCAGCCGAGCCTGATCGCCCAGGTCATAGGCCGCCGCGAGCAGGCCACTGTGATCGGCGGGCGACACGAGCATGGCGCGTTGTGGGCCACTGAGTATCCAGCTGCCATCGGGTTGCGCCAGGCCGTCCATGTCCAGCATCCGCCGATAGAAATCGATTTGTCGTTGCGGCTCTTTGCTCGCCAGGTGCAGGTAGCACAGGCGCGCAGGGGTGCAGGTCTGTAGGGTTTGCATAAACACCTCCGTGACTTTAAGGGGTCAATGAAAGACTGGCGTGATGCGGGTCTCGGCTTCGGGGTATCGCCGAGGCGACGCCGAACAACGACTGCAACGACTCGGCAGCCTTTGTTTCGCCGGCCTTGTCGAAGATGGCGGCGATATAGCGATCCGGGCGCAGCAGCAAAAACTTGTTTGAATCGCCCAGTATTTCTTTGAGCAACCCCTGGCGGTCATGAAGCACCGTGCAGCCAGGTATCGAAGGCATTGTTTTGACATGCTCGGGAAGGATCAGAATGCGTTTGGCTTCAAGGTGGAACCAGAAGCCATGCTGGAGTTCATCGATGCGTTGGCGGGTGTGGTCGCCGTACTGAATCAAGGCGAAGCCGGCGCCGATCGAGTCATCGAGCAGAGATGCCTGGCCCTGGGCATCGGTGAGCATCGGTTGAGGGAACATGTGCCCGCAGGACAGTTTTCCGGCTTCACCTTCGGTCAGTACCAGCCCTTTGGTGAATCGGGGTTTAGGCTTGAAGCGCATTTGCAGGAAATAGTCCCGCAACGGTGGCAGCAGGCCGATCAACGCGAATGCACCGCTGATCAAGCGAGCGCGCAAGACGGTTGCCGGCGCCATGACCACGCCGAGGTTCAAGGCCAGTCTGATCAGTGCCCAGGCGTGATCGCGACGCTCGCTTTCGTAAGACAGCAGAGCCGTATCAGCCATTTTGCCCTTCAGCACGCCAATCAGTTTCCAGGCCAGGTTATGGGCATCGCGAACACCGCTGTTCATGCCTTGTCCGGCATAAGGCGGGGTCAGATGGGCGGCATCGCCGGCGAGAAACACACGGTCCACTTGCCACCGCTCGGCAACCCGGGCATGGAAGGTGTAAACGGTCTTGCGCACGATGGATGCCGGGATGTTGCCCTTGAAGGGCTGAAGCAACGCTTGCAGGCGACTGTCGCTGAGTACTTGTTCATCCGTTTCGTGCGGCTTGAGCAGAAACTCGAAGCGGCGGGTACGGTGGGGGCCAGGCACTTCTACGACAGGACGGCGTGCATCGCAGTACACGCGTGTTTGCCAGAATGGATCGTCATCTTGATCGGTGTCGACCACCAGCCAGCGCGAGGAGAAGCTCGAGCCAACCATCTCGATTCCGAGTTGCTTGCGCACCGGGCTACGGCCGCCGTCGCAGGCGACCAGATAGGCAGCGTTGACTTCCATCATCTCGCCATCGGCGTCACGAATCAGCGCGCGCACGCCATGGTGGTCTTGACTGAATTCCAGCAGCTCGTGGCTGAACCGCGCCGTCAGGCTGGCAAAGCGTTCGAGGCCTGTCTTCAGGGTGCCCTCGAACAGTGGCTGGCGAAAGGCATTGCGCTTGGGGAACCCATACAACTTGCCAGTAGGCTCGACTTTGCCGAAGCAGCGGCCACCGGGCCGAGTGAAGTAGTGCACGCCGTAGCCAGGCACCACATCCCGCAATACGGCTTCATCCAGCCCGACGGCCTGCATGGTGCGCAGGGATTCATCATCGATCGAGACGGCACGAGGTTCGGTCACGGTCCCGGGCTTGCGATCGATGATCAATGTGTTCACACCTGCCTGGCCAAGCAGGTTAGCCAGGGTCAGTCCTGTAGGACCGGCGCCGATGATCAGCACGTCGGTGTTGATACAGTTGAGGGTTGTCATTGTTATTCCCTTACGGAGGGCTCAGTCCAATTGCTTGGGACGGTTGGCGAGTGCCACCATGAGCTGCGACAGCTTCTGCGCCAGGGCAAGGATTTGCTGTCCCTGTCCTTCTTCCTGAGCTCTGTCACGTTCTTGAATCGGGCGAACACAGCTGATGCTGCCGACGACTTTGCCATCGCCATCGAATATGGGGGCGGCTAACCCGTAGACGCCTGAGTCGACCTCGCCTGCGCTGGCTACATATCCCTGACGACGTAATTGCTGCAGCGAACGGCGGAACTGTTCCCAGGTCTGGCCAAGGTTGCTGGCGCGCACCTCATCGGGGTTCTCAAGAAATAGCTGACTGTGCTGGCGCGCGTTCATGTTGGCGAGGATTGCCTTGGAGGTCGCGCCCAGGAACAACGGCCTCGGTGAACCGCGTGAATAGCTGACCTCGCTGAACAAGTCGCCGTGTTGATGAATACAGACCACCTGGTCTTTGAACAGTCGGCAGATCAGCCAGACTTGCTGCTCGCTCCAGCGTGGGAAGCCCGGCTCCAGTGATTGTGCGGCGCGCACCAGGGGGTCGCTTAACCGCAATTGCCGGTCCCAGGTAATGATCCGGGCACCCAGCGCGTAACGCCCGGCTTCGACCTGGAACAACAAGTTCGCCTCGGCCAGTTCACGCACATAGCGGTAGACGGTAGAGCGGGTAAACCCCAATGCGCAGACCATGTCGTCGACAGCCCAGATCGGACTCTTTTCGGTGAACAGATCGAGTACCCGCAGCATGCGTTCCAGGCTCGATCCTTTGGTGTCGGTATCCTGATCTGGCAGTTGTTGTGATTCAGATAGTCTGTCCATTGCTTAGTGCTCGTCGACGATGCTGTTGCGCAGGATGCCGATTCGTGAAATCTCGATCTCGACTTCATCGCCCGGCTTCATCCATACCGGCGGCTCACGGAAAGCGCCGACGCCACCGGTGGTACCACTGACTATCACGTCGCCGGGAGCCAGTTCGGTGAAGGTGGAGCAGTATTCGATCAGCTTGCGGACATCGAAAATCATGTCGCTGGTGCTGGTGTGCTGCATCACTTCGCCATTCAGGCGGGTGGTCAGCTCCAAATCCTGCGGATCACCGATCTCGTCGCTGGTAACCAGCCAAGGGCCGAAGCCGCCGGTGTTCGGGAAGTTCTTGCCCGGTGTGAACTGAATGGTGTGCTTCTGCCAGTCGCGGACGCTGCCATCGTTGTAGCAGGCGTAACCGGCTACGTAGTCCAGCGCATCGGCTTGTTTGACGTGACGCGCCGGTTTACCAATCACCACCGCCAGCTCGCCTTCAAAATCAAGCTTGTGCGAGGCTTTGGGCCGAACGATGGGGTGCAGGTGGGCGGTCTGGCTGTCGGCGAAGCGGGTAAAAATCATCGGGTAGATCGGCATCTCACGACCGGTTTCACGCACGTGAGTGGCGTAGTTGATGCCAATGCACAGCACTTTGCCCGGGTTCGGGATAACGGGCAGAAAGGCCACTTCAGCCAGAGGGATGTGCGGCAGGCTCGTCAGAACGACGCTGGTCAGATCGGCCAGACGATTGTTGGCAATGGCTTGCTTGAGATCGGTGCCGAAGGTGTGTTTGAGCGACTCCAGGTCAACAACCTGATCGCCGTCGACAACACCGTAAGTGCTACGGCCTTGAACAATAAAGCTCGCGAGTTTCATTGAGTGCTCCTTGATAGAGGATCAGTGCATGGGCACGGGGTGCAAAAAAGGCTCGGCATCGCTCATGCGACTATGGCCGTGGGTAAGTCGCGGCGGCTGAGGTTTAATCTAGTTGTGTAATTTAATCCTGTAAAGTGGGATTTTTAATAAATCCCAAAATACAGAAATAATGCATTTTTGTGTGTTGTGGACAGCGCTTTGCCGACCCTCAGGAACAGGCAATACGAGACAGTGACGTTAGAAATGTCATGCAGTCGGCGATGCTGTGGGACTCAGAAGGATAGAAGCCGCATTCCGGCTGGGTTCATCACAGACTTCTGGTCATTTCAGCGGACAGTTCATTGCTTCATTTTTTGCTTGGCGCCCAGCAACCGTGCAGCGACATGCGCATCCGGAATGGGATTTTGATTCGTGCAATGGGGCCGCTCTCCATGTCGCGAGAATCCAGAACCACGAGCTCACTACGACCTTCTGCGATGAGATTGAGAAGGGCAACGACATAGCCATCTGCTTCCCCCGCATCAGGGGAGCGCGGAATGAAAATGGGCTCCTGGAAGCATCCGCTGTCACCGGGGAACCAGGCGTCGGTGGTTCCTGTTTTCAGGTTCACATGAGCCAGCAGGTTGAAGAATTGAAACGGCATCGGTCCATTCGCAGGGTTGTATGGGCGCTCTGGATCAAAGGCGAGTATGAAGCCGTGTTCGTACTTTCTACCGATGTAGCGGTCATCACACCTTGGAAACTCGCAGGGATAGTCAGTCAATGGCTGCGGTTGAATGTCATCCCGCGTACCGGTCAGGTCGAAGGTCCAGCGCATCAGGCAGGCCGCCAGCGTTTCGGGTGGCGGGACATAACCGTCCGCCTGTGGAAAGAAGTAGAAGATGTTCCCGCCGGTAACCGGCATGTCTACATAAACCTTGCCATTGTCATCGAACGCATTGAGCGTATGGCCTTGGAAGCCGTCCTTCGGGCCCTTAAACCAACGAACATCTTCCGCGCGTCCATCCCGTGGCACCACGGCGAAAAGCTGAGGTAGATGGGGTTGCCATTGAAAATGCGGCCCGCCGTTTCTCATGCGTTCGACGTCCACCGTCAATGGAATCAGCGGGAACACTACGTAGCGTTCGGTCACCGCAAAATCATGAACCATGGCCGCATAAGGTGCCTGGAACCAGATCTCATGCAGTAGTTTCCCGTCCGGCGAGATTTCGAAATAGGCCAGGTCAGGCGTGCCGTCCCCTTTGGCTTCATAGCTGAATGCCAAGAGGTTTCCTGTTGCCGGGTCGAGCTTGGGATGGGCTGTGAATGTCGCTGATTTGACCTGGTCGTCAAAATTCCATTCGCCAAGGGTCTCCAGCGTTTCGAGATCCATTGCCCAGGGCATGGCATCTTCTTTGAGCGCAAGCAGGACGCCATTGTGCGGCACCACGGTTGTGTTCGCAGTCGTGTTGTTCTTCGCCGCGAGCGGGTCATTGGTGTAGACGTTTCGATAGATGCCATTGAGCGAACGACCTTCACGGCGCTGAGCCATCAAACGATCAGTCTTCACGTAGCGGCGTCGCATCGAGACCCTGCCGTCGGCGAAGTAGAAGCCGCTGACCATCCCGTCACCGTTGAAAAAGATATCGTTGCCCAGCAAGGGCGGGTACTGCGGGTCTGGCGCGACCTGATAAAAAGTCCCTCGGATCGAGGCGGGAAGGGCGCCTTCAATCTCGAGGTCGAACACCTCTGCTTCCACGCGGCTGGGCGTATAAAGAGCGCCGGAAAATTCAGGGGTTTGGGGAAATTGGCTGGTCATCAGGACAACCTCTAATGATGGGCATTTTTGTTCATTGATGGGATGGGTCATCAGCAGCCACCATCCTCCTGGGGGATTTCAGGCTGACAGAGGGGATTGCTGGTCCGGAAGGCTTCACGCCTCGACGAAAGCGCGCAACGACCAGACACGAGATAACCAGGGCTATCAAATAGGCTGAGGCAGCCAGCCATCCGACTGCCCGGAAATGTCCCTCACCGACGACTAGTGCTGCACCAAATGGGCCGAGCCCTTGGCCGATAAAAATGGCGGCGTTACCTAGTCCGGCCAATCGGCCGGAAGGGTCCAGTTCGGCCGCCATGGAAAGCAGGTAAGGCAGGCTGAAAAACCACACCATATGGATCAGGCAGGCAGTGGCGACAAAAGCAATGGGACTATTGCCATAGACCATGACCAGCGTCGCCAACAATGCTGTACCGAAGCTTAATAGCTGCGGAAACAGCAAACCCAGGCGCCGTCCGATCAGCCCGGCAAGACCTGCCCCAAGGGCTCCGGCAAGGATGCTGCCCCCCAGAATCCCCCCAATCTGCTGCGGTTCCAGGCCAATGCTTTTGCCGATGCGCTCTTGGTAAACCCACAGAGCGGAATGCCCAAAAAACAGAAGCACAAAAAGCATGATTAACAGGATGGATGTGAGACCAAATGGCTGGACCGAGCCGGTCGCCAAGCGATGTGTTTCAGGGTACCGCTTGGGCACTCTCAAGCAACCCGGCACCGCGAGCACGCTGGTGATAGCCAATAGGGAAAACGCGCCATTCACGCCGTATGATTTCAGGATCATAGGCATGGAGGTCACGAGCAGCATGCCCCAGAGGAGGTTGCCGATATTGATGACCGCGAAAGTGGCATCTTTAGATGTGCGCAGGGCTGCTGTGGCGTAGACAACCGCCATAACAGCGCCACCGCTTGCGCCACAGATCATTCTGGAAATGAGTAACGAAGTCTGGCTGTGGAGCTGAGTGCTGGCTAGATTACCTGATGCCAGGATCAGCAAGGCAACCAAGGCGAAGCGGCGCCGGTCGACGTTCACCATCAACATGGCGCAAACGCCGCAAGCGACCGCCATTGCAATAAGTTCTGCTGCGAAAATGGCGCCTATTGCATTAAGAGGCAAGTCGAGTTGGTCGATAAAAGCTCCGCCCAGGATAGGCTGGATCTGTAGCGTTCCTAGAGATATGACCATCATCAGGCAAACAGCGGCCAATGATTTTTTGCTGTCGATGGATTCGAGCGCGTTCATGAAGCATCACCTCGGGTAAAGGGGCCCGCTCCTCATGCATGAGCGGGCGCACACGTCAGTCAGAACTTGTGGGCGTAACGAATCTGGACGGCGTAATCCGTTCGGGCGCGGTTCTCGACGCCGGTCTCTTTATAGGTGTTCAGCCAAAAGCCTTGGCCATCGCTGATTTTCCAGAACAGGCCCGGGCCGACGCCCAAAACCTTTTCCCGAGAGTCGCTCAGCCGACTCCCGTTGACATCGTCATCTGATAGTTGCCTGAAGTAGTACCCGTTGATGCCGACCGATACGTTGGGGACCACTTCATACGAGGCTGTGAAGTTGGCCCACGCCGACTGTCCTGCCTGGGTGTCGCGTACAGGCTGTCCTTCGAAGAATTGCGCTGAACTACTAGCGGGGTCGTTGTTCTTGAAGTTGTACAGGTAGTGCAGCCGCCAGCTCACCTCCCAACGAGGAGCTGGCATCCAGGTCGCTGCCCAGTAAGGGTTCAGAGAGAAGAAGTTGGAGCCTGGGTTCAGGTCTTTATGTTTGTCGTATTTACCGGTTGGAAGGATGGTATCGAAGGCCAGGCGCTGCACAAAGACGGGCCTGCCGTGGGCGTTTACGATTGGATCGAACTGGATCTGAGGCCCCACCACGATATCACCAAGGCCGGTGCCGTTATCCTGGAGCTTGGGGCCGTCGTCACCAAAGTCACCGTCCAGGGATACGATTGGCACCAACAGACTCCAGCCCAGGTGCGCACCGCCTCCGATGGAGTCAGGTGAGTAATAGCTCAACTGATTGATCAGCGTGATGATGTTGATCTTGGGGTTATCGAAGGCGCCATTATCCTTGCCAGCGTTGTCCTTGATGCTGCGTGCGGTGCTGAATTTTAGATAGGTCAGATGTGATAAGCCGGGTGGCCCCGCGAAACCGTCGTAAAAGCTGGTGCCGCCCAGGTTGATACCGCTTGGCTCATTCACCGAAGGTGGTGGACCATCTGCTGCATAGGTGGCAAACGATGCGAAGCTGAGTGCCAGGCATGCTGGCAGAGATTTTGTCAGGCTCATCGGAGTGGCTCTATTCTTGGAATTGTGAGCGGGGTAGCTACCCCTGGCGCTTCGACTTTAATTCTTGGGTGTTTGTGATGCTTGAGCACAACGGCCAGAATTGACTGAGCGCGCCATGATGCAGGAGGGGCGACATGGTTCATCGCTCGGGTCCGTCTGAACGGCAGAGGGGGCGGTGATCATCCTTAGCCCGGACGACGCATCAGTCGTCGGCGAGCTGACGCTAGGGGCATCGATCCGCGCGTCCATCGGCAGTTGGAGCGTAATGCCAGGCGCCTGGCCTCGGAAAACGCCTAAGAAGCGGTCGTTCAGCATTGAAAGTGGCACGCAAAGTTGAACATCGTGTTTCTGGTCGTGCGTCTCGATAGTCCGGTCGGACCCAGAACCTCCGGCCTCAATTGGGCGTGAGTAAATGAGGTGATAGCAGCGAAGGCCGGTGCAAGCTCATCGTGGTCGTGGCTGCCAATACGATAGGGAATGCCGGCGATAGCTTGCAGTGCCGCGAGGATCAGCGCCTGGTAGTGCTGGTGTGCTTGATCGCCGAACTGCATCAGGGAGAGAGTATTCAGGGTAGGGCATCGCTTCGACTCCATTCGAGAGAGTGGGGAACTTAGCCGCAGGAATGGCTGACAACAAAAAGCCCGCGCATGGCGGGCTCTCTGTATGGGGTCAAATCCTTTTGTCCGTTCAATCTGCGCTCCGTAATGTGAGCACTTCGTGAAAAGCATGTCGCTGGAACGAAAAAAACCGGCACTTGGCCGGGCTCTCTGTCGATGGGGCCAAATCCTTTTGGCTGTCCGCATTGTGCTTGATGGGTGTGACGAAGGCATGACAGGGCGGATACGAAAACGCGGGTAAAAGCCCGCATAAGGCGGGCCTTCGGACGGCAGGACTGGCAGCACGAATACGCATCAATCTCCTCGCGATGGCGTTTCCTCCAGCGCAACGACCTCCAGCATCACGCCCGTGCGCGCCACCACCCGGACCTGCTGGCCCAGGTGCAGGGGCGAGCGGCTCTGTACTTGCCATCTTTCTCCCTGCAGTTGCACCCAGCCGCTCATCGGCAGACCCGGCAGCAGTCCCGTCACCGTTGCCTGGCTGCCGACTAAGCCCGCATCGCCACTGACCAAGGCACGGCGTCTGGCCTTGAGCGCCATGCCGACCAGCGTCATCAGCAACAGGGCGCTGATCAGTGCCATGCCGATGATCAGCGTCAACGGAATGCCGAAGCCCGGTACATCGGTGTCCATCAAAATCACTGCGCCCACTACAAAAGCAACCACCCCACCGAAGCCGATTACACCGAAACTCGGTAGAAACGCCTCGGCGATCATGAAGGCGATCCCTAGCAGGATCAGTCCGACCCCGGCGTAATTCACGGGCAACAATTGCAGGGCATACAGCCCCAGCAACAGGCAGATGCCACCGAGCACCCCACCAACGCCCGACCCTGGGTTCATGAACTCGAAGATCAAGCCATAGACCCCGAACATGATCAGCAGCAACGCTACGCTGGGGTTAGTGATCACCGCCAGCAGTTGTGTGCGCCAATCAGGCGCATGGTCGATGAGTGCAGCCCCGGCGGTGTTCAGCTTCAACATTTGACCAGAGACATTCAGGCTCTTGCCGTCCAGTTGCTTGAGCAGGTCTGCCACGTCATTGGCCACATAATCGACCACCTTGAGTTTTAGCGCTTCGTGGGCCGACAGGCTGAGCGATTCACGTACCGCTTGTTCGGCCCAGTCGGCATTGCGTCCGCGTAGCTGCGCAAGGCCACGGATGTAAGCCGCCGCATCGTTGATCTGTTTTCGAGTCAAGGCATCTTGCGGCTCACGCGCGGAATCCTTGTCGGTGGTGGGTGAGCCCGGCGATTCGGGCGCGGTCCCGGGCAGGCCGCCGATCTGCACCGGTGTAGCAGCGCCCAGGTTGGTGCCGGGGGTCATCGCGGCAATGTGGCTGGCATACAAAATGTAGGTGCCGGCGCTGGCCGCACGTGCGCCACTGGGAGCGACGAAACTTGCCACTGGCAAGGGGCTGGCCAGAATCGCCTTAATGATCAAGCGCATCGAGGTGTCCAGCCCGCCGGGGGTGTCGAGGCTGATGACCACCAACTGCGCGCCCTCGGTCACCGCACGCGCCAAGCCGCGCTCCACGTAGTCGGCACTGGCCGGACCAATAGCATCGTTGACGGTCAGTACCACGACACTGCCTGCCGCCATCGTCGAACCCGTCGGTAACCCGATCAGTATGATTAGCAAGAGCAGGCGGCACCACCAGTGACTGTTCACGGGACCTCCAGTTGCGGGTATGACAGCCTAAAACCCTCACTCAAAGCGTAGTTGAGTCAGTCATGGGTGATGCAGGCGCGGAGGTTAGTCCATTGCCTATGGAGATAGGGACGATTCTGAACATTTCGAACGACATGCCCTGTCGTCATTGGTTGGCAGGTCAATCAGAGTGATCAGGTTGCTGGTGAACCGTCAGAATCCCGGGTCATGTCGGTGATCCGGCCCATTGGCGCATCAGTTTGGCGTTGAGTCGCGTATCAGGCCCGACCGTGTTGTCGGGCCTGAACTTACGGTTGCCTGACAATATCGACCGAGATCTCCACCGCCGCAATCGTGCCTCTGTTCTCAAGCCAGTGTGTGGTGTTCCTATCCTCGGGCCAGCCCACTCCCGGCCCATAGTCCGTGGCGACTCCATTTCGATGGTCAGTGATCGTTCCTTGCAGTATGTAGACGGTGCCGGGTCTGTCTTTATGGTTGTGAATCGGCCCGAAGACGCCTCCAGGCTCGATGGTCACCATACGCATTCTAAGTTGGCGCCCTGCCATGCCCTCGATCTCAGGGCCGAGGTCTACCGTTGCAAGTAACTTCACCGCAACACCTTTGGTCTCAGGTGCCTCCTGTTCGTTGCTCATCGTGCTCTCCTCTCTGCCTGACTAGAAGTACACATCCTAAAAGGTGTAATCGGTTGCCTTTGACGTTGGCCAGGTTCGCGGTTGGTTGTTCGCCTTGGCCGAGGAGGTTGCCTGCCGGGCCATGGACGAAGCTTTCCGGGGTGGCGCCACGGACGTTGATCAGGCGGTCGAGCGGATCGTAGTGATAGCTGCGGTTGCCTTTGCGGCTGTCGTCGATACCGGCAAGGTTGCCGTTGGCGTCGTAAGTATAGCGGCGCTGGGGGCTAATACCTTGAAGGCTCAAAGCGATCCCAGCTTGAGCGGGTACTCAATAACCACATAAACCCGATCGATGTCATCGCCGGCCTGAGCGTTATTTGCTCGATGCGTCACATGGGACAGCTGCACGGACAAGTCCTTGGCCGGGCCTGACTGCACGATGTAGCGCAGGTCTATATCGCGTTCCCAATGCCGGCCGCCATCCCCTTGTTGAGGTTGGTAATCGCCAGTGCGCGGGTCGAACGGGTTATAAGCTCCGCCCTTGGGTGCCTGGGTGCCGTCGATGCCACGCCCGGTCACGTAGCGGGCCATGAATTTCAAGCCGGGCAGGCCGAAAGTGCCGAGGTCGAAGTCGTAGCGCACCTGCCAGGAGCGTTCATGGGGGCCGTTGAAATCAGCGTACTTGATCGAGTTGGCCAGGTAGATGGAATCACCACCGACGAAGTCGAAGGGTGTGTCGCCGTTGATTTCTTGATAGGCGAGGGTGAAGGCTTGGGCTCCGGTGGTGTATTTGCCCGACAGGCTGTAGGCGCTGTTATTGATCGCTCCTGCTACGGCCTCGCCATAGTCCTGAGTCTGGTAAAGATTGCCGTCGAGGAAAAAACCGGACTGTTTCAGGTGCAGGTTGGCGTAGTACTGACGCCAGGTGTCGCTCAGTTGCGACGCATAAAAGGCACCGCCCACTGGGCGATCTTCGAACAGGTTGGCCCCGATAAAATCGATGCCGCCCGTACCAGTGCTCACACCGTAGCCGGAAAAGTCGCCCTTGCTGGTGGACGCATCCAGATTCTTGAAAGCAGTGAAGTGACCGGCCACCAGATGCACATCATCGATTTCACGGCTGTCGATCAACAAGCCCGTGGCGTATTCCGGTTGCAAGCGTTTGTCTGCCGTATCGAACACCGGAGTTTCCACAGTCATTTCACCGAACGCCAGGATGGTGCGAGAGACTCGCAACTTCAGGGCTCCACCACCACTGGAGTAGTTGTCTTCGCTGCGTCCGTCATGATCCAGAGGCAACAATCCCGTTCCGGAATGCCCCTTGCCGCCGTCCAGTTTCAAACCGAGAAATCCATGGGCGTCGATACCCACTCCAATCATGCCAAGGGTGAACCCGGATTCGAACGAGGTGATGAAACCCTGAGCCCATTCCTGTTTGTAACTCTTGTCTGCCGGCGAGGGCGATCGATAGTCATTGTTGAGGTAAAAGTTTCGGCTGAGCACCTCAAGCGTCGACCCTGCCAGCAAACCTTGTGCGGTGTGCACAGACTCGGCGGCGATCGCGGTTCCGGCTGTACTGGTGAGCAACATGCCCAACCACAAGGGCGCCCAGGGTCCGGTCGCGTTGAGATTTTTGGATGCATATATCAGCACTGCACACGGACCTTTATATGCAGGGCGGGAGTGGGAACTCCCGCGGTGAAGTCGGATTATGTCCAGGGGGGATCACTGGATCAGCGGAACATTTTTCGGTCGCTGGTAAGGACCGTATTCGACGGGCACCCAGGCGAAGGCTTTTTCGCGACCGCTGATATGCCCGATACCAGGGAAGGGCAAGTGAGCACCAGCAACCCAGGTACGGTCATGAGCGACCTGTTTGAACAGTTTTTCACGCGTCACGACGGCCTGTTTACCCTGGACATCGAAGCCGATGCTCACTTCTGGATGCTGGAACTGCACGGCGAAGCTGTGGACCAGGTCACCCATGAACAGAATGCTCTGGCCGTTGGAGCTGAACGTGTAACCACTGCTGCCGGGTGTATGGCCTGGCAGGCTGACCGCGGTCACGCCGGGCACCAGCGACTGCTCGGGGGTGAAGGTTTTGAACCGGTGGGCGGCGACATAGGGGGCCACCGATTTACGGGCGACCTCGAAGAAGCCACGGGCGTCTTTTGGGGCCTTGTCCAGGTTTTCCTGGCTGAGCCAGTAATCGGCCTCCGGTTTCGCTGCATACACGGTGGCGTTGGCGAACACCGGCTCGTCCTTGGTATTGATCAGGCCGCAGACATGATCGACATGCATGTGGGTGAGCAACACGGTATCCACTTGCTCAGGTTGGTAACCGGCAGCGCGGATGTTGTCGGGCAGCCAGCCCGCGGTTCCGCCGAAACAAGCACCGGCACCGGCATCCACCAGCACAAGGTTTTTACCGGTGTTGATCAGGAATGCGTTGAACGCGGTCGGCATGCCTGGGGTAAAAATGAACTTGCGATCGAGCATGGCGCGAATGTCTTTCTGCGAAAGGCCTTTGAGCAGCGTCGGCCCGAGGTCGCTGTAGCCATCGAACAACGCGGTAACTTCGTACTCACCCACCGCCAGGCGCTGATAGCCGGGGGCCTGGGTTTGCAGTGGCGGCGGTGGCGCCGCCTGGGCTTGATTGCCTGCAAGCGTGAGACCCAGGGCCATCAGTGAGCCCTTGAAGTAGGAGGGGAGGTGTTTGAGAAGACTCATGGCTTGCGTCCTGGTTGCAATGAGAAAGGCGTGAAAAAGCGGCTACGCCTGTACGCAGCCGCTGTCATTGCTCAATGGCCTTCAGAGGCCTGGAACATGGTTTTGGCGTAGATCAGCCCCAGGCCGTAGGCGCCGCCATTGGCGATCGAAGTCTTGACGGTTTCCTCGTAGGTTTCGCTGCGAGCCCAGTCACGTTGCAGCTCCAGCAGATATTGCAGTGCTGTCATTGGGCGGGCGCCGATTTGGATCATGCGTTGCACGGCCATTTCATGGGCTTCAATGGAGACATCGCCACAGGCATCGGCGATGAAGTACACCTCAAAGCCTTGATCGATAGCTGACAGCGCCGGGCCGACGATGCACACGGAGGTCCACAGACCGGCGAGGACGATTTTCTGTTTTCCGAAGGCGTTGACTTCAACGGCGATGCGTTCGTCTTCCCAGGTGTTCATGCTGGTGCGGTCGATCACTTTGTGGTCCGGAAACACTGACTTGATCTCGTCGAAGATCGGGCCGGAAAAGCTTTTTTCGGCAACGGTGGTGAGGATGGTCGACACTTCGAAGCCCCGGGCGGCCTTGGCTACCAGCGCGGCGTTGTTACGCAGGGTCACAGCATCAATCGACTTGGTCGCGAAGGACATTTGCGACTGATGGTCGATCATGATCAAGGTATGGTCAGTTGGGGTAAGAAGGGTTTTGCCTGGAGCTGCTTTTGCGAGGGCCATGATATTTTTCCTTAAGTATTGGCGAGGGTTATTTGGGTTGCTCGACGACAAGTACCGTTGAGCTGATGAAAAAGTCATCGGGTCTTTCGTGGGGAGATGGTCACACATTCCACAAGGCCGAGATTGAACAGGTGTGCTGTGGTTTGGGATGTTTGTGCGATAGCGTGTGGTTTTCTCGATAAGACAGCGGAACGCTTATCGGGTGACGGCAGCGATGGGCGTCACTTGACGACTGCAGGTGAGGGGAAATGATTCACGCCCAGAGATGTGAACCTGTAGCGGCCTGAATGGCGGTGCTGTCGAGTGGTTCCGGCACAGGTGAGGGCGCGAGCACTGGCGGTGTTTATCCTGATGACTCTAGTGCCGGGGTTGAAGCGCCATCTTTCATGGCTTGCACCGACATTGGGATGGTGCCGAAACCGGTCATGAAAATGACCGGGGCAGGCTTATGTCCAGCAACAGCCAAGCGGGGCCGATGTTGAGATCAGCGTCAAGCAACTCCTATCTCGGCGCTCACCCCTTCAGAATTTCCTGCCGGTGACGACAAACTCCGCACATTCCTTTGGGTCGTGAGTTGTTCATGAAGAAGATTGCTGTCCTGATGTTTGCCGTTCTTTTCCTTGCCGGATGTGCCAACCAGAAATTCAAGCCCGAATACCGTACCCAGATCCACACGGTAAAGATTCTCCCGGTTGCATGGAAGCCCAAGGAAATGAGTTACATGGGACGTGAACAGGCATGGGGCGCTGCATTGGGCGCAGGTGTCGGTGCTGGCGTAGGGATGGCAGCTGGTGCATCGAACCTGACCAAGGCTGCTTTGGGAGGGGCTGGATTTGCCGCAGGTCTGAAGGCAGGTGACCTGGCTTCGATGTCGACGGTTGATGCGATTCTGTACAACATGGAAACAGCGGATATCAATCTGGGCGAGTTGGTCAAAAAGAGTTTCGAGGAGCAATTGACCGCCACCGGCCGTTTCAAGATCGTGGGTGAAAACGAACCGGCCGATGCGCAGATCGAATTGACCGTCCTGAACTGGGGTTTCGCACTGACTCAAGGCTTCAGCAGTGTGGTCTACCCGACGATTGCCGTGAGCGCTGTCATGAAACGCGGCGAGGAACTAATCTGGCAGCGCAATGAACCGATCACCGCATTCAACGGCGCTAATACCTATGGCTATACGCCGTTGCGCTATCGCACTGAACCGGAGTTGCTGCGTACTGCGTTGACGGGCGTTTCGCAAATCGTAGATAGCTATCTGGTCAAAAACTTGAACGAGTGATCGCCGGTCTGATTGCATCCATGTTCAAGTGTTTTATCGCCTGACGGATTATCGGCAGCTTTAATCGCGTGGAGATAGGGAAGAACCAGTTCGCTCTGAGATACGGATAGCCGTTGCAGGTCAGCCAGTGTCATCGGGATATCCTTGTGTCATGCGTTCGTTGTTGCGTGTGGAGCCTGAGTAGTTCATGAGGTAAAGGCCTACTCGACTGAGCGCGCATACAGGCTATCAATGCATCACAGTCTGGCCGAATGCTGCCGCTCACAATCTTTAATGCATCGATGCGGGCAGCTAGCATCTACTCTGGACTGTCAGACAGTACTTCCTGTGTAACCCTGTGGAGCATTGCAATGTTCAAAAACTGGAGTGGTCAGGTCGCATTGGTCAGTGGAGCTGGCAGCGAACATGGGATTGGTCTAGCTATCGCGCGACGGCTTGGGGACTCGGGCGCAAAGCTGATCATCACCGGCAGCAGTGCCCGTATCCATGATCGCGTCGCGGAACTGAGCGCGGCAGGTTATGAGGTGCAAGGACGCGCTGCAGATCTCACTCAGCCGGCTCAGGTCGTCGAACTGGTGACTTGGGCGGAATCGCTATGGGGGCGAATCGATGTACTCGTGAACAACGCCGGTATGGCGATTCAGGGTGAAGCCGAAACGTTTTCTGAAGTGGCCAATATGAGCGTCGATGTGTGGAACACTTCGATTGCCCGTAATCTGACCACTGTATTTTTGCTGACCCGCGCAGTGTTGCCGGGGATGCAGAATCGTCGTTACGGACGCATCGTCCATATCAGTTCTACGACCGGCACCCGCGTCAGCAACCCTGGCGAGGCCGCGTATGCGGCGGCGAAAGCGGGGATTGTGGGGATGAACATGAGCTTGGCGCTGGAAGTCGCACCATACGGCATCACCGTGAACTCTGTTGCCCCTGGGTGGATCGCGACGCAGTCCAGCACACCTGAGGAAGTGATCGCAGCGCAGTATGTTCCCGTCGGGCGTGCCGGTAGACCAGAGGAGGTCGCTGCGGCGGTAGCTTTTCTTGCCTCTCCAGAGTCCAGCTACATTACGGGCGAGCTTCTCGTGGTCGACGGGGGCAACTGCCTCTCTGAGAACAAAAGCCCCCGTTGAGGGCAGGGGAGCTTAAGTCTGCAGTTTGAGGAAGCGACATTTGAATACCGGCGCCCCCAAGTAAAGAGATGTGAAAGGCTAGTGTGCTTTGATTTTTTTTCATCTCTACGCGGTTTGCGCAGAGTATCCGGCGAGGTTAGAGCGATATGCCTCCGGTTGTCTGTCCATCAGGTCTTGAAACGCACGGTGTCGCACAATCAGTCCGACGCGATGGCAACAAGTGTTCCGCTTACCAGCAGGCCAGATGTCTCTCGATCAACCTCGCCACTTCGGCTGCATGAGTAAAGCCCAGATTGTGATCGGCGCCAGGGAAAACGTGTAGTTCAGCACGAGGTAACAGTTGAGCAAGGCGCTGGCCGACGCGAACGGGGCTGATCGGATCAGAATCTCCCCAGAGGAGCAGGACTGGCATGCGCAACTCGATCAACCGGAGCGTGAGGTCGGTGCGGTCGTCGAGAAACCAACTCGGCAGTGTCGGGTTGGTGGCAGCAAAATCCGGGCGCCAGTCATGCGCGCCCAGAGCAGACATATTCACCCCGCCAGAGGTGACGGTCAGCGTCAGGTGCGTGATCAGTTCAGGGCGTTCAAGCGCTGCAAGCACAGCGACTATGCCGCCCATGGACTGTGCCACCAGCGCTGTGGGCCGGTCGATCTTGGCCAGCACGCGAGCCACCAGATCATGCATGCCAGTCACGCTAGGCAATGGCGGAGTGTCTCCAAAGCCGGGCCAGCCGATATGGACATGCTGCGCAGGGTGGGCCAAGCGCTCAGCAACCGGATGCCAAAACCGGGTGTTACCTGAGGCTCCGGGCAGGAAGAGGAGTTTGGCGGGGGATGCGATCACAGGTTCGGTCCTTGAAGGTGGGATTGAAAGAGTCAGCAGGAGGAAAAAATGGATGCCACGAGGTTCGATGATCACTTCGGAACGAGAGCCGCCGGTAGTGAAGGGCAACCCGCGACCCAAAGCAGACATCATGTGTCTAGCAAATCTGGAGCAATTCGTTGATGTGAAAATCAAATCCGGCCATGGGCTTTCGGGCGTTCAAACTGGCTATTCGCCGGCTCCTTACGCAGCGGCAAACGAGCGGCGGCGATCATGAGCTTGATCCTGTCTGAGCGGCTGAATGGTCATGATCTGAAGGATGTTCTCACGCGCCTGCCGACGCAGCGGGCGAATGAGATTACCGACCTACTGCCGCACAGGTGGATGCCCATCTAACGGTGCAACCTCTGACGGGGCACCGTATCAAGATTTGCCTAGTCGCCAAAATTAACGGCATTACCGTTAATCCGGACATAATAATTATCGAATTCACCGCTTTCGACGAACACAAAGCCATGGCGAGTGTAAAAACGATTTGAAGCGCTTTCCTTGAGAGCACCAACCTTGATGGGACGCCCGATCTCATCAGCCTCTCTGAAAATCTGAGTAAGAACTTCAGAACCGATTCCTGCTCCTTGAGCACTGGGTATCACATACAAGTGGTCAAGCAGAAGCTCGCTCTGATGGTCTTTGATAACGACAAAACCGACCAGATCACCTGATACTTCTATGCGGCGTGTGCTGTTAGCGTCGAACCCACCAAGAAATCGTTCGCGCGCACGATCTGGGTTAAATCGTCCAAGCCGCTCAAGGCTCTCGCGCATGGCCTCAATCCTGATGGCTACCAGATCTTCCAGGTCGTTATTGGAAGCTGCGCATAAAACGACAGCGGAGTTTTGATCAGCGGAGGCTGGCATAACAAGCACCCTAAACATGGCCGGTCAGTCATTATAGAAAACAGAATCCGCATAACCACTACTGCTTCGGTTCAATGGAGGCGATGGCTCCATATCAGCTTCAGGGGATGTGTTCGCCGGAGCGCTTACTGCGTATTTAAGGGGCGTGTTCACGCGACTGCCGATGCGGCGGCCGAGCGAGATCGAGTTGCTGCCGCATAGATGGGCGCCCGTTTAACCACGCAAGGTCTGTTGGGCGGACGCTTACTGTCCAGGGCCAGGCCAGAAGGTTTTAGAAAATGCGTAAGGGGGGTTTGAAACTGGAAGCAGGCTGCAGCTTCCGTTTTCTAGATGCTGACAGTTCAGTTTGAAGAGTTGTTCAGCTGCTGAAGCTCAAGTTGCTTGGCAGCACTGGCTTCGAGGTTTGCACGCTCTTCATCCAGATACCGATAAATGCTTTGGAGGTTGGCGATTTTCTGTTTGATTTCTGCCATCTTCTTTTCAATTAGCTTAGCGCCGTCAGCACAATCGATCAGCTTGTTCCGCTGCGCATCCAGAATCTC
>LNAP01000420.1_pt1 | contig 47752 bp, 45 predicted proteins | sample 602601 | NCBI WGS metagenome assembly LNAP01 (sample SAMN02440304, study PRJNA202911) | soil metagenome | biome: Subtropical and temperate rainforests or woodlands; isolation source: soil samples (1 kg each in a 20% v/v slurry with milli Q water) were... ...
GATCGCGACCCGTTACGACAAGCTCGGACAGAACTTCCTGTCGGCCACTCTCATCGCCGCAACCATCATCTATTGGTGCAATTGAGTCCGGACCCTAGCGTCGACATCCGCCGCGCAAACGTATAGGGCGGCTCATAGGACAGGTTGGAGGTCACGCCGAAGCCGAGATGCTCGGTCACCGCGGCCATCGCCGGGATCAGCAGCAGCGGATCGTTGGCAGGGGTTTGCGCGGCGTTGCGCAACGCCGCGTCCGGGCTGCCGCCGAATACATCGTAGACGCCGAGCACATCGGCCAGGAACAGTCCGTCGAATCGCCCGCGCTCCAGCGTTTTCGCCAGGTCGCTCCAGTACGGCAGCCGGTTATATTCGCTCGTGCGGTCGCGCGGATGGGTCCACAGCCCCGGCGACTGATGCGCGACGCAGTTCATGGCGAAGGCGTTGAGCCGGATTTGCTTCTTCATGGCGCGCGCTTCCAACGATGAATTGTTGCATTCCGGCGCAATTTAGCAAGGCCCATTCGCTGGTGCACCACTTCCGGCGGACGTTGTATCTCGATAATAAGCTGATCGGAACGGGGTTCGTGGGTCGAGAAGGAAAAACACAATGGCGACGAGAGCCGATGCGATTGCCCGGGTGCGAGAGCATCTTCATTCCGGAGCGTTTATGGCCGAACTCGGCCGCAGGGTTGCGTATCGGACGGAAAGCCAGAACCCCGAGCGGCGCGATGCATTGCGCGCCTATCTGGAGGACGAGCTTCAGCCGGCTTTCTCCGAACTCGATTTCTCGACGCGAATGGTCGAATCGTCGACCGGCAAGGGCCCTTATCTCCTGGCGGAATATAACGAGGATGCATCGCTGCCGACGGTTCTCACCTATGGGCACGGCGATGTCGTGGACGGCATGGCCGGCGAATGGCGGGACGGCCTGGATCCCTGGCGGACGACGACGGCGGGCGATCGTGTCTATGGCCGCGGCACGGCAGACAATAAAGGACAGCACAGCATCAACCTGTCGGCGCTCCGCGCCGTTCGCGAGGCCCGCGGCGGGCGGCTCGGCTTCAATGCCAAATTCATCATCGAGACAAGCGAGGAGATCGGCTCGCCTGACCTGCGTCAGGTCTGTGAATCGTTGCGGGATGAACTCAAGGCCGATCTGTTTCTGGCTTCCGACGGACCGCGCCTTTCCGCGGATCGCCCCACGATATTCCTTGGCTGTCGCGGCGGCCTGAGGATTCATCTCGACGTCAACCTGCGCGATGGCGGCCATCATTCCGGCAATTGGGGTGGCGTGCTGGCCAATCCCGCAACTATCCTTTCAAGCGCGATCGCCGCGCTGGTCGATGGCAAGGGGCGGCTGCAGCTGGACGCATTGAAGCCGCCGCGGATTTCCAACGCGGTTCGAGCAGCGCTTGCCGATGTGGAGGTCGAGCCGACGGGCGACGAGCCGGCGCTGTCTCCTGATTGGGGCGAGGAAGGTCTGTCGGCTGCCGAGCGCCTTTATGCGTGGAACACGCTCGAAGTGCTGGCGATGTCTTCCGGCAACATCGAAAAGCCGGCCAACGCGATCCCGGGAAGGGCGAACGCCGTTCTGCAGCTTCGCTTTGTCGTCGGCACGAAGATCGATCAGGCCGTCGATGCCGTACGCGCGCATCTGCACGCCAACGGCTTTCCGATGGTCGAGGTAAGCGCGACACAGAGTTTTGCCGCCTCGCGGACCGATTTCGATAGCCCCTGGGTCAACTGGACCGCGGAATCGATCCGGCGAACCACCGGCAAAGCGCCGGCGATCTTGCCGAACTTCGGGGGATCGCTCCCCAACGACGTATTTTCCGAAGCGTTGGGTCTGCCGACGATCTGGGTGCCGCACTCCTATCCCGGCTGCTCCCAACACGCGCCGGACGAACACATTCTGCTGCCAGTTACCGAAGAGGCACTGGCCATCATGGCCGGTCTGTTCTGGGATTTGGGCGAGCGGGCTAAGGCCTCGTAGCGTGCCGCGCCAGCCGTCAAGCTCCCTCATCCAGCGCCACCAGTTCGCGCTTCCTGCGCAGCGCCGGCAGCAATGGACCGACCAGCAGCACCACCGCCAGCGCCAGACAGGCCGCCGAGATCGGGCGCTGCACGAAGGTCATGAGATCGCCCTGTGACAGGATCAGGGATTTGCGTAAGTTGTTCTCCAGCATCGGCCCCAGCACGAACGCGAGCACCAGCGGCGCCGGTTCGTAGCCGAGCTTGCGCATGAAGTAGCCGACCACGCCGAACGCGATCATGACATAGACGTCGAACACGTTATTGCCGGAGCAATAGACGCCGATGATGGTGAACAGGATGATGAGCGGGAATAGTACATTGTAAGGCAGCTTCAGAAGCTGAACCCACATGCCGATCATCGGCAGGTTGAGCACCAGCAGCATGACGTTGCCGATATACATGCTGGCGACGATGCCCCAGAACAATCCGGGATTCTGCGTGATCAAGAGCGGGCCGGGCTGCAAGCCGTGGATGACGAACGCGCCGAGCAACAGCGCCATCACCACGTTCGGGGGAATGCCGAGCGTCATCAGCGGAATGAACGCGCCGCCGGCGGCGGCGTTGTTGGCGGACTCGGGCCCGGCGACGCCCTCGATCGCGCCATGACCGAATTTTTCCGGCGTTTTCGATAGCCGCTTCTCCAGCGCATAGGACGCAAACGACGCCACCACGGCGCCGCCGCCCGGCAGGATACCCAGAAAAAATCCGAGGATCGTCCCGCGCCCGACCGGTCCGGCGCTGGCTTTCCAGTCGGCCTTGCTGGGGAGCAGTTGCGTGATCCTGGCATTGATGATGTCGCGCTTGATAACCTGCTCGATGTTGGTCAGCACTTCGGCGACGCCGAACAGGCCCATCACCACAGGAACGAGCCCGATGCCGTCGATCAGCTCCATGCGGCCGAAGGTCAGGCGCGGCTGTGCGGTGATGCTGTCGAGCCCGACCAGGCCGAGCACGATGCCGATGCAGGCCATCAGCAGCGCTTTGGCCATCGATCCCTGAGTGAGGAAGGTCAGCACCACCAGTCCCAAGGCCATCAGGCTGAAATATTCGGCCGGCCCGAACGCGATCGCGACGCTGGCGAGCGAGGGCGCCACCAGCATCAGCGCGATCAGCGAGAACGTACCGGCGATGAACGAGCCGAGCGCGGAGATGCCGAGCGCCGGGCCGGCGCGGCCCTGCTTGGCCATCTGATGGCCGTCGATACAGGTCACGACCGAGGCGGCCTCCCCGGGGATGTTGACCAGGATCGATGTGGTCGAGCCGCCATACATCGAGCCGTAATAGATGCCGGCCATCATGATGATGCCGGACTCCGGCGTTCCCGACAGCGTCACCGGCAGCAACAGCGACATTGCCGAGATCGGGCCGATGCCGGGCAGCACGCCGACCAGCGTGCCGATGAAGACCCCGATGAAGCAATACAGCAGGTTGACCGGCAAAAGCGCGACGCCGAACCCATGCGCGACATTGAGGAGCGTGTCCATGTTGCGGTCCGGTCAGCCGATTTCGAAGATGCCCGAAGGCAACTGAATCAAAAGCAGGCGCTTGAGGACCCACCACACCCCGAGCGGGGCGAGGATGGCGAGCGGGATCGCTAGCGACCAGCGCACCGGATCAATCACACGCAGCAGCAGTAGCATCAGGGGTATGGCGGAGAGCAGAAATCCGAGCGGATCGAGCGCAAAGGAGAACGCCGTTAGGCAGGCGATGACCAGCAGCGGCTTGGTCCAGCGCGTTCCTTCCCAGCGCGAGCCGAAGGTCGGACCACCCTCGGTGACGGCCGCGATAATGATGGTCGCCGCGAACACGCACATCAGGATGCCCGTGTAGAACAGCACGTAGCCGGAGCCGGGATCGTTGATGGTGCCGAGCTTGAGTTTCAGGCCGGACCAGATGACGAAGACGCCGAGCGCCAGCCCGATCAGCCCGCCCCATAGTTCGGAGTTGTTGAGCTTGAGCCGGACCCTGGTTTGTTCAGTCATGCGCATCCCGATTTGTGACCTCGATAGTGCGGCAAGCTAGATGCGCCCCCTCTCCCATGGGGAGAGGGTTGGGGTGAGGGGGTACGGTCTGTCGATATACCCTAACCCCTCACCCGGATCGCATCGTTGATGCGATCCGACCTCTCCCGATGGGAGAGGTGAAGAAGATCAACAAGCAGCACGCTCGGATCCTCTAATTCGTCTTCTTCGCCAGCCCGAGCGTATCGATCACCTTGCGCTCGGAATTCGTGACTTCGACGACGAACTTCTTGTAGTCCTCGGTGCCCTTGTAGTTCGGCACCATGTCGTATTTGGCGAGCGTGGCGATCACGGCGGGATCTTCGATCGCCTTCTTGAAGGCGTCATGCAGTTTGGCGACGATCTTCGGATCCATGCCCTTCGGTCCGCCGATGCCGAACGGCGAGTCATAGACCATGGGATAGCCGAGTTCTTTCAGCGTCGGCACATCCGGGAAATTCGGCGACCGTGCCGAGGTCCACACCATCAGCAGACGCAATTTGCCCGCATCAACCAGCGGTCGCCACCCCGTTGAATCGGCCTGCAGCATGGTGTGCTGGCCGAGCACCGCGGCATTGGTTTCCGCTCCGCCCTTGAACGGCACTTGCGTGAGCTTGATCCCGGCCATGGAAGCGATCTGCTCCATGCCGATATGCAGCGACGTTCCGGCACCCGGCGTCGCATAGGTGACCTTGCCCGGATTTTGCTTGGCGTAGTCGATCACGTCCTTCCAGGTCTTGAACGGCGACTCGGCACTGGTGGTGACACCAAAGGTGTAGCCGGTGAGGTGGATGATGTAGCTGAAGTCCTTGGCCGGATCCCACGACACCTCCTGCATCAGCGGCAGGCGAAACACGGTGATGGGCAGTTGGGCGATGGTGTAGCCGTCGGGCTTGGCTGCTGCCGCCATGGTCGCCGGGCCGACCGTGCCGCCGCCGCCGGCCTTGTTGTCGATCGTGATCAGCTGGCCGATCACCTTCGATGCGCTGTCGGCGATTGCACGCATCGCGATGTCGGTCGATCCGCCCGCCGGCCATGGCACGATCAGGGTGATCGGCTTGGTCGGATAATCCTGCGCGCCGGCACCGGCAGACATAAGCGCGCCGAGCAGCGCCAGGACAAGCGTCAGACTATTGCGCCGAAGCGTCATCGTTTCCCTCCCGTTGTGGCCCGCGGCATTTGCGGCGACCGTGCTTGTTGTTTTTCGTGTTTATTCAATCTTCCCCGAAAACCACGGGGAAGAAAAGCAGGTAAATCAGATTTCTGGTTGGGGAATAAGCAGCAATGCCGTTTGCGAAGGCATCTGCGACATTAAGTCTGCAGCCGTGTTCGTGTTTCGACGCAGGCTGATCTCGGGATCCGACAAGCCTTGCGGACACCGGCGCTTCACGCCAAGATGCAGCCGATTTCCGCATCACGGGATAAAGCAGCTTGAATCAGGCCGTACCATCGCCGGTCCAGTCCGATGCCAATATGAACTGCACCATCGAGCCGATGGTCGGCCGCTATGCCCATGTCGACATCGACGGCGAACGGCATCGCATCTATTTCGAAGAGAATGGCACGGGCATTCCCCTGGTGTGTCTGCACACGGCGGGCTCGGACGGTCGGCAGTGGCGGCACTTGCTTGCTGATGAAGAGTTCAGCAAGACATTCCGCATCCTTGCGTTCGACATGCCCTGGCACGGCAAATCGAACCCGCCGGCGAGTTGGAATGGCGAAGAATACCGGCTGACGACCGCACGTTACACCGACACGGTTCGCGCATTCTGCAGGGCGTTGCGGCTGGAAAAGCCCGTCGTGATGGGCTGCTCGATCGGCGGGCGTATCGTGCTCAATCTGGCGATCGACCATGCCGGCGAATTCCGCGCGTTGATCGGCCTGGAGGCCGCCGATTTTCAGTCGCCCTGGTATGATACGTCCTGGCTGCATCGTCCCGACATTCATGGCGGCGAAGTCTGCGCCGCGCTGGTATCTGGCCTGATCGCGCCGCAAAGCCCGGAAGCCGCGCGCCGCGAGACGCTGTGGGCGTACATGCAGGGCGGACCGGGTGTCTTCAAGGGCGATCTCTATTTCTACCGTGTCGATGGCGACCTGCGCGGGCGGGTGGAGAAGATCGAGACTAAAGTATGCCCGTTGTATCTGCTCACCGGCGAGTATGATTTCTCCTGTACGCCCGACGACACCAGGCGGACGGCCGCCGCGATCGGCGGCGCCAGCGTCACCATCATGGAGCAGCTTGGTCATTTTCCGATGAGCGAGAATCCCGAGCAGTTCCGCCGTTACATCGCGCCGGTCCTGAGCGACATCCTCAAGCAGTCGAAATCCACCCAGCAAGGAGAACACGCATGAAACCTACGCATATCATTGGCTACGCGCTCGCCGCCGCGTTATGCGCGGGGCCGGCCGCAGCCCAGGAACTCACGGGCACGCTGAAGAACATCAAGGAGACCGGCGCGATCACGCTCGGCCATCGCGACTCCTCGATTCCATTCTCCTATCTCGACGACAACCAGAAGCCGATCGGTTTCGCGATGGACATCTGCTACAAGATCGTGGACGCCGTGAAGAAGGAACTCAAGCTCGACAAGCTCGAGGTCAAGCTCAATCCCGTGACGTCGTCGACCCGCATCCCCTTGCTGGCCAACGGCACCATCGATCTGGAATGCGGCTCGACCACCAACAACGCCGATCGCCAGAAGCAGATTTCCTTTACCAATACGCACTTCCTGACCGCGAGCCGCTTCGTCTCGAAGAAGTCGAGCAAGATCAACTCGATCGACGACCTCAAGGGTAAATCGGTGGTCTCGACGTCGGGCACCACCAACATCAAGCAACTCACCGAGGCCAATGCCGCGCGCAATCTCGGCGTTAATATCATCCCGGCCAAGGACCATGCCGAAGCCTTTCTGATGGTCGAGACCGATCGCGCGGTTGCCTTCGTGATGGACGATATCCTGCTTGCAAGCCTCGTGGCCGGATCGAAAGAGCCGGGCGCCTATGTCATCTCCAAGGATGCATTCTCCAAGCCCGAGCCCTACGGCATCATGCTGCGCAAGGACGATCCCGCCTTCAAGAAGGTGGTCGATGGTGCCACGGCTGCGCTTTACCAGAGTGGCGAGGGTCTCAAAATATATGACAAGTGGTTCATGCAGAAGATTCCCCCGAAGGGCCTGAACCTCAACGTGCCCATCGGTGCGGAACTGAAGCACGAGTTTGCCAACCCTTCCGACTCGCCGGATCCCGATTCTTACAAGGCAATGTAGGCCGGGGCTGCTCCTGCCCATGCGATGGCCCGGCCATTGCATGGGCGAACGCAGCGTAGCGAGCGGAAAGCCCTGTGAACTATCACTGGAACTGGCACATCTTCTTTGAGCCGGCCCCTAACGGGACCGGCACCTATCTCGACATGCTGCTGTCGGGACTGGTGTTGACGATCAAGACCGCGATCTGCGCCTGGATCATTGCTCTTATATTTGGCTCGATCATCGGCGTGCTGCGCAAGCTGCCGTCGAAGACGGCGTCCTGGATCGGCTTCTGCTATGTCGAATTTTTCCGCAACATGCCGCTATTGGTGCAGCTCTTCCTGTGGTTCTTCGTGCTGCCGGAACTCGTGCCGCGGTCCTGGGGGCTGTGGCTGAAGCAGCTTCCCAATGCGCCGTTCTATACCGCCGCGATCGGGATCGGGCTGTTCATGTCGGCGCGTGTCGCGGTGCAATTGGCGGCAGGCATCGGCTCGCTGCCGCGCGGGCAAAAGCAGGCCGCGACCGCGCTCGGGCTGACCACGGTGCAGGCCTATCGTTATGTGCTGCTGCCGATGGCATACCGCATCATCATGCCGCCGCTGACGTCGGAGTTCCTCAACACCATCAAGAATACGGCGGTTGCCATCACCATCGGCCTGATCGAATTGACCGGCGAAGCGCGCTCGATGCAGGAGTTCTCGTTTCAGGTGTTCGAAGCCTTCACCGCCGCAACCGTGCTGTATCTCCTGATCAACGTCGTCGTCGTTATCGGCATGCGCTTCCTCGAGCGCAGCCTGGCGATCCCCGGCTATATCACGGGGAAATGAGCCGCGGCCATGTTCTCCAATCTCGACTTCGATGTCATCCGCCGCTCGCTGCCATACCTGTTCCTCGACGGCATGACGTTCACGCTGACGCTGACCGCGCTCGCCGCGCTGGGCGGCTTGATCTTCGGCACGCTGATCGCCCTGATGCGGCTATCGGGTTACAAGTTGCTCGGCCGCATCGCGGGTCTCTACGTCGACTTCATGCGGTCGCTGCCGCTGGTGCTGGTGATCTTCTGGTTCTATTTCCTGGTGCCCTATATCGGGCAGTGGCTGACGGGATCGTCGCGGCCGGTGCGGGTCGGCGCCTTCACGTCCTCGCTCGTCACCTTTATCCTGTTCGAGGCCGCGTATTTTTCCGAGATCATGCGCGCCGGCATCCAGTCGATCTCCAAGGGCCAGCCCGCCGCGGCGAATGCGCTCGGCCTGACCTACGCCCAGACCATGCGCTATGTCGTGCTGCCGCAGGCGTTCCGCAACATGTTGCCGGTGCTGTTGACCCAGACCATCGTGCTGTTCCAGGACACCTCGCTGGTCTACGTGCTGTCGATCCCGGATTTTCTCGGCGCCGCGAGCAAGGTAGCGCAACGCGATGGCCGGCTGGTGGAGATGTATCTGTTCGCGGCCGCGGTCTATTTCGTAATCTCTTGTACCGCATCGTTCGGCGTCCGACGCCTGCAGGCGCGTATTGCCATTGTCCGTTAGAGGCGGGGGGCGCGTGAACATAGAATCAGAGCGTGCGAGTGGCCCTACCTCTCCCGGAGGGAGAGGTCGGATCGCATCGAAAGATGCGATCCGGGTGAGGGGTTACAGCCTATCGATAGACCGTACCCCCTCACCCCAACCCTCTCCCCATGGGAGAGGGAGTTCACCGTATTCGTTGCGACATTTTGGGTTAGCTTCATGATCGAGATCAGCCATGTCGACAAATGGTACGGGCCGACCTTCCAGGCGTTGAAAGATTGCACCACCAGCGTCGCCAAGGGCGAAGTGGTGGTGGTGTGCGGCCCGTCCGGCTCCGGAAAGTCGACACTGATCAAATGCGTCAATGCGCTGGAGCCGTTTCAAAGCGGGGAAATCATCCTGGACGGCATCAAGGTCAACGATCCCAAGACCGACCTGCCGAAACTGCGCGCTCGCGTCGGCATGGTGTTCCAGCATTTCGAGCTGTTTCCGCATCTCAGGATCATCGAGAATTTGTGCCTGGCGCAGGAAAAGGTACTCGGCCGGTCGCATGACGAGGCGGTGGCGAAGGGCACAAAGCTGCTTGAGCGCGTCGGTCTCAAGGAACATGCGCGCAAATATCCCGCCGAGTTGTCCGGCGGCCAGCAGCAGCGCGTCGCGATCGCGCGGGCGCTGGCGATGGACCCGATCGCCATGCTGTTCGACGAGCCGACCTCGGCGCTCGATCCCGAAATGATCAGCGAAGTGCTCGACGTGATGGTCGACCTTGCCCGCGAAGGCATGACCATGATGGTCGTCACCCATGAAATGGGTTTTGCCAGCAAGGTCGCGCATCGGGTCATCTTCATGGACAGGGGCGAAATCGTCGAGGATGCGCTGAAGACTGACTTTTTCGGTAGCCCCCGCAGCGACCGCGCGCAGAAGTTTTTGTCGAAGATTCTGTCGCATTAGGGCTCCGCCGTCATTCCGGGATGGTCCGAAGGACCAGACCCGGAATCTCGAGATTCCGGGTTTATGCTTCGCATGCCCCGGAATGACGCTGTTCATCATGTCACCCGTCGTCATTGCGAGCGAAGCGAAGCAATCCATGGCGCCGAAGAAAGAATGGATTGCTTCGTCGCTACGCTCCTCGCAATGACGAAAGTGTAACTTTTCGCGCGCGGCGCACGCAAAAATCATCGATCAAGCTTTAACGATTCGCGTATAGTACCTGTGACACTTGCTTCGTCCCGACAGGAGAACCCGCTTGGATCAGATCGCTTACGTCAACGGTTCGTACGTGCCCCTGGCCGACGCCAAGGTTTCGATACTCGACCGCGGCTTCCTGTTCGCGGACGGCATCTACGAGGTGGCGGCCGTGCTCGACGGCAAGCTGATCGACAATGCCTCGCATCTGGCGCGGCTGGAGCGCTCGGTCGGCGAGATATCGTTGAAGCTGCCGGAGACGATCGAGCGCATCCAGGAGATCCAGAAAGAGCTGATCGCGCGCAACAGCCTGGTCAACGGCATGGTCTATCTGGAGGTAACGCGCGGCGCCGACACCGGGCGCGACTTCGCATTTCCGAAGGGCGTCAAGCCGACGCTGATCCTGTTTACGTCCGTGAAGGACATCGTCAACGCACCGTCCGCCAAGACCGGCATCGGCGTCATCACCGTGCCCGACCTCCGCTGGGTCCGGCGCGACATCAAGAGCGTGGCGCTGCTGGCGCAGGTACTGGCCAAACAGGCCGCGGCAGAAGCCGGCGCCGGCGAGGCCTGGATGATCGAGGACGGCAAGGTGACCGAAGGCGGCTCGTCGTCGTGTTTCATCCTGACCCAGGACGACGTGCTGGTGACGCGGCAGAACGGCAGCGAGATATTGCCCGGCTGCACCCGCAAGGCGGTGGTTGCGTTGGCCGAAGAACGTCAGCTTCGTATCGAGGAGCGGGCGTTCTCGATCGAAGAGGCGCTCGCCGCCAAGGAAGCCTTCATCACCAGCGCCAGCCTGTTCGTGCAGGCGGTGGTGAGCATCGATGGCAAGACGGTTGCCGACGGCAAACCGGGCCCGATGACGAATCGGCTGCGCGAGATCTATGTGGAGTTCGCCAAGGCGACTGCGGTGTAGTTTGTCATTGCCGGGCTTGACCCGGCAATCCATCACTCTTCAACGAGCCTTTTCCTGATGGATGCGCGGGTCGAGCCCGCGCGTGACGAGTGAAGGTCGCCCCTGAACAAGATCACGCCACCGCGGCCTTGGCCCGCACCGGCGGAACCGCACGAAAACTGATGGCGAGCCTGTTCCAGGCATTGATGGTCGCGATCAGCATGGTCAGGTTGACGGTCTCCTCCTCGGAGAATTGCGCGCGGACAGCTTCATAGACGCCATCGGGGGCGTGGGTTTCGGAGATCAGCGTCAGCGCCTCGGTCCATGCCAGCGCGGCGCGCTCGCGGTCGGTATAGACGGGCGCATCCCGCCAAGCGTTCAACAGATACAGGCGCTGCTCGGTTTCGCCGTGCTTGCGCGCATCCTGGGTGTGCATGTTGATGCAGAAGGCGCAGCCGTTGATCTGCGAGGCCCGGGTCTTCACTAATTCGATCAGCGACTGCTCGAGGCCGGAAGCCTGCACCTGGGCTTCAAGCGCACTCAGTGCTTTGAGGGTGTCGGGCGCGGCCTGGTAGAAGTTCATTCGCGGTTTCATCGCTATTCTCCTTCGACTTGCGGTTTGAGGGATGGTTTCAGTGTGCGCCACCGGCTTCAAGATGGTCGGGTTTCTTCAGCAGCAAGGCTGCCACCAGTGCGACGATCAGCGCGGCTCCCAGCAGAAAAAACATATCGCTGAAGGCCAGGATGAAGGCCTGTTTCTGGACGATCTTGCCGACAGCGACGACGGCGCGATGCGCGGCGTCTGCACGATCGACGACGCCATGGCTCATGAAATACTGCGTGAGCTGTTCGATCCGCGTCCGGGTCGCCTGTTCGAGCAGGGACACCGACTGCATCAGCACGTTGGAGTGGTACTGCTCGCGCTTGGTCAGCAAGGTCTGCAATAGTGCGATGCCGACGGCGCCGCCAAGGTTGCGCATCATGTTGAACAATCCCGATGCCGAACCGGCGTTCTCTGCCTCGATGCCTGCGGTGGCCACGGCTGATAGTGGCGCGAACACCAGCGCCTGGCCGACGGCGCGGACGATGTTCGGCCAGAACAACTGATCGGTGGCGTAGTCGTTGGTCATATGGATGTTCATGAAGTTCGAGGCAGCGAACAGCGCAAAGCCGACACCGATGATGATGCGGGCGTCGAACCGCTGCATCAATCGCGGCACCAGCGGGATCAAGAACAGTTGCGGCAAACCGGTCCACGCCAGCACCATGCCGATCTGTTCGGCATTATAGCCCTGGATGCGCGACAGATAGACCGGAAGGATGAACACCGAACCGTAAAGGGCGATGCCGAGCAGGAAATTGGCAACGATGCCAAAGCCGAAATTGCGCCGGAACAACAGCCGCAGGTTCAACAGCGGCTTCTGGCTGGTGAATTCAATCCACAGGAACAATGCCAGCGCAACGGCGGCGACGATCGACAGCCTGACGATGAAGGGCGAGCCGAACCAGTCGTCCTTGTTGCCTTCCTCCAGTACGGTCTGCAGCGCGCTCAGGCCGATCGCCATGGTGATGACTCCCGGCCAGTCGCCCTGGCGCAGCAGCGAAAGCTTCATCGGTTTTGCTTCCAGCGAGAACCACAGCATGCCGATCATCAATGCGCCCGGTGCGAGGTTGACGTAGAAGATATATGGCCAGCCCCAGTTCTCCGTGAGATAGCCGCCGATGGTCGGCCCGATCGCCGGCGCGAAGGTGGCGGATAGCGCGAACAGCGCGAGACCGACCGGCTGCTTTGCCTTCGGCAGCAGTGTGATGATCAGCGTAAACGCCATCGGGATCAGCACGCCGCCGGCAAAACCCTGCAGCGCGCGCAGCACGATCATCTGCGGCAGGTTCTGCGCAAAGGCGCAAGCGACCGAAAGCACGAGAAACAGGATCGCGTTGGTCAGGAGATAGATGCGGATCGAGAACACCTGCGCCAGCCAGCCGCTCAGCGGAATCACCACGATCTCGGCGACCAGATAGGAGGTCGAGATCCAGCCGCCGTCATCGATGCCGGCGCCGATGGCGCCCTGAATGTCGGCGAGCGATGCATTGACGATCTGGATGTTGAGTACCGCCATGAAGGCGCCGAGCGTGGCGCCGGCGACCGCAAGCCAGGTCTTCGACGAAACAGCCGGAGCGTCATCGTCCGGCGCCCGGGTGGTTGGCGATCGATCGCCGCTGGCATCCACGGCGGCGGCGTTGAGGGTGGACTGGAGCGCGGTCATTGGGGGTCTCCTCTCGCTTGCAGAGGCAGAGTGCATTGAGCGGGTTGCTTTGATCATCGGCGAACGGCTGTAAGGATTATCCAGCAGCGATTGAAGATGCCCGCCGGTGGAGGCCCGGGCTTAACCGCCGGGACGCGTCGTTGCGGCGGTGTTCGACACCAGCCGGCTCTTGGCCTCGCGTTCGGCGAGCACGGTTGCCTTGGTATCGACGGTCGGCTCCGCCGACATGCCCGGACGTAGCAGGCCGGTCAGGTTATGGTCGTCGAGCACGATCTTCACCGGCACGCGCTGCACGATCTTGGTGAAATTGCCGGTGGCGTTGTCGGGCGGCAGCAGCGCGAATTCCAGGCCGCTTGCCGGTGACAGGCTGTCGACATGGCCCCGCAATTTGGTGTTGTGAAAGCTGTCGATCCGGATCTCGACCGGCTGGCCATCGCGCATATGCGTGAGTTGCGTTTCCTTGAAATTGGCCACCACGTAGATTGCGTCCAGCGGAACGACCGCCATCAGCTGCGTTCCGGCCTGCACGAATTGGCCGACCCGCAGCGAACGCGCGCCGACAGTGCCGTCGACCGGCGCTGTGATCTCTGTGTAGGACAGGTTCAGCGCAGCCTGTGCCTCGACCGCGCGGGCACGATCCAGTTGCGCTACGGCCTTGGCGCGTTCGGTGATGAGAACGTCGACCTTCCTCTCGGCGGCCAACAGGCCGGACTTGCCGTGCTGCAGTTGGGCGGTCTTTTCGCGTAGTGCCGCGTCGGTCTGCTGCGCGCGCTGGATCGTTCCCGATCCGGTTTTCATCAACCCGTCGTAGCGGGCCTGCTCCTCCTGCGCGAATTTGAGATTGGCCTCGGCAGCGGCGACGTCAGCCTTGCCCTGCTCGATGAGCGGCTGCTGCAGGGAAATCTGCGCGTCGAGGTTGCGTACGGAGGCTTCAGATGCGCCGACATCCGCCCGGGCTTGGCTGAGTGCCGTCCTGAAATCACGGTCGTCAATCCGCGCCAGCAACTGGCCGGCCTTCACCGGCTGGTTGTCGCCGACCAGCACTTCCGCGATGTAGCCGGATATTTTCGGTGAAACGATCGTCGAGTCCGCCTTCACATAGGCGTCGTCGGTGGATTCGAGATAGCGCCCCGTCGTGAAATAGCCGTAGCCAAAGTCTGCCGCGACGGCGATGCCAAGGGCTGCCGCCAGCCCGAGCGCAATCCGCTTGATCGTTAGCCGGGACGGATGGAGACCGATTTTCGGTGGTAAATCAGTAGTATAGGACAAATTCGACATGGCACCCTCGTGAAGCAATCGACGCCCCCGAAGGGCGCTGCGGCATTGCCCCGGCAAGATGCAATGTCGCGCGCGATGTGATAATTCGGAAAAAACTGGAAGCATTATCCAGTGAGAGCGGATAATCGGAGGCGCCGATGGATCGCCTGACCAGTCTGACGGCCTTCGTCCGCGTGGTGGACGATGGCGGGTTTTCGGCGGCCGGACGGCGCCTCAACATGTCGACGACGATGGTGAGCAACCATGTTCAGTCGCTCGAGGACCGGCTCGGTGCCCGGTTGCTTCATCGCACGACGCGGAAGGTCAGTCTCACCGAAGTCGGCAAGGCCTATTACGACCGCTGCGTCCAGATCCTCGCCGATATCGAGCAGGCCGACGATATTGCCGGCGCCTCGCAATCGACGCCGCGCGGAACACTGCGCATCTACACCGCCACACATATCGTCCAGTACATCGCGCCGGTTGTCGCCGAATTTCTCGATTCATATCCCGAGGTCAAGGTCGACTTGAACATGGGCGAGCGCACCGTCGACATGATCGACGAGGGATACGACATTGCGATCCGGCTGACGCCGCCGCCCGATTCCAGTCTCATCGTCCGCAGCCTCGCGACCTGGCGGCACGTGCTATGCTGTTCTCCAGCGTACCTTGAGAAGTACGGACGGCCGCAGCAATTATCCGAACTGTCAAACCATAATTGCGTTCGCCATGTTCTCTATCCGTATGAGGATGGGTGGCGCTTCGTCGATCGGAAGGGCGCACCGGCCTCGGTGCGGGTTTCCGGCAATCTGATCAGCAACAGCGGCGAGACCCTGCGAACGGTTGCACTCCGGGGCGGCGCCATATGCCTGGCGGCGGGATTTCTGGTCCATGACGATCTCGAATCCGGCCGCCTGATCCGCTTGCTCCCCGAATACCGGCCGCTGGAATTCTCGATGAATGCCGTCTATCCGCATCGCCATCATCTGTCGGCGAAGGTTCGCACTTTTATCGATATGCTTGCGCAGCACTCCACCGAGCAGCAGAAACTGATCAATCCCTATTCCTGATCCCAATTGTCGCATACAGCCACGCGCGGTCTGGATCGGATCGCGGCAATGCCATAATGTTCCGTCGTCCAACCGATCGGCCCTGCAATGTTTTCCCTTGGATTCGCATTATTCCGCCGCCATGCCGCGCTGCTCGCTGCGATGGTTGCCGCCGTCTCGGTCGCGGCCACGCTGCGGGCCTTCGCCATCGAACTGGGACCGCCACCCGGCGCCAAACTGTCGGTCGAAAAGCTCTCCCGCATCGACGATTTCATCAACGGCGAAATCTCCTCGGGCACAATTCCCGGCGCCATCGTGCTGGTCCAGAGCCACGGCAAGCCGGTCTATTTCAAGACCTTCGGCAAACGCGATGTCGACAAGGGCATCGATATGACGCCGGACGCGATCTTTCCCATCCATTCAGTGACGAAGACCATCACCAGCGTCGCGGCGATGATGTTGGTCGACCAGGGCAAGATCGCGCTCGACGATCCCGTCAGCAAATACATTCCCTCTTTCGCCGGCATGAAGGTCGGCGTCGAACGAAAGGACGAGTCGGGCCGGCCGGTGCTCGACCTGGTGCCGCTGCGCCGGCCGATCAATATCGAGGATCTGCTGCTGCACACCTCCGGCATCACCTACGGCTTCTATGGCGAAGGACTGGTCAAGGCCGCCTACGCTGACATCTATCTTGGCGATTTCGACAATGCCGGATTTGCCGAACGGATATCGAAAGTGCCACTGGCCGAACAGCCGCGCACGCTATGGGACTATGGTCACTCCATCGACGTTCTTGGCCGCGTCATCGAGGTCGCGTCCGGCCAGTCGCTCTATCAGTTCGAGAAGACCCATCTGCTCGATCCGCTTGGCATGACCACCACAAAATTCTTCCTGACCGATCCGGCCGAGCGGGCGCGCTACGCCCAGCCGCTCGACCAGGACCGGCATGTCGAGCGCAATTCGCTCGACGTCACGCGATGGGAATCCGGCGGCGGCGGCATGGTCTCGACCATCTCCGATTTCGCGCGCTACGGGCAGATGCTGCTGAACGGCGGCAAGCTCGACGGCAAGACCTATCTCAGTCCCGCGACCTATGCCGCGATGACAACCGACCACATCGGCCCGGGATCGGGTGTCGCGCGCAATTACTTCTACTATCCCGGGGACGGTTTTGGGTTTGGCTATGGTTTCGGTGTCCGTACCGATCCCGGCAACGCCGTGCCGCCGCCGCCGGGCTCGCTTGGCGAGATCAAATGGGACGGTGCCACCGGATGCTATATTGTGGTCGACCGCGCCCAGGACATGTTTTTCGTTCTGATGGAGAATTCGCCATCCGGGCGGATGCATGTCCAGGTCAACCTGAAGAAGATCGTTTACGAGGCATTCGAAAAATGATCTGAACGGCGTTGCATGGAAGCGGGGATCGATGCTGCGGAAACCGGACGAAAGCGATCGGATCATGACGGCGCCGGCACGCATCGCCGCATTCGATCGTGCGCGTACATTCATCATCGTGCTGGTGCTGCTGCATCACTCCGTCATCAACTACACGTACTTCGGCCACGGCGATTCGGCGCGCTGGCTCGGCTTCGATCTGGTCGTGCTGTTCAACGACAGCTTCTTCATGGCCTTCATGTTTTTGATCTCCGGCCTGTTCGTGCGCGACAGCCTGGTGCGAAAGGGATGGGCGGTCTTCCTGCGCGACCGCGCCTGGCGTCTCGGGGTGCCGTACCTGATATCCGTCGTGGTGCTGATGCCGGTTGCGTATTATCCGACCTTCCTGCGCTACCATCTGCCGGGCACGACGGATTTCAATTTCCTGCATTTCTGGTGGCGCACGGTCACCGTCGGTCCATGGCCGTCAGGCCCGGCGTGGTTCCTGTGGGTGCTGCTCGCGCTCGATGTGGTGGCCGCGGTTGTGTGGTCGATCGCGCCTCGCGCGATCCAGGCGTTGGGCTGGATGATCTATGCCGTGCGCAATCGGCCGGCGATGGCCTTCGTGACATTTATGATCGTCTCGGTCGTTACCTACCTGCCGCTGCACCTGGCGTTCGGTGACGTAGACTGGTTCGAACTGGGGCGGTTTCCACTGCCGATCCAGACCAGCCGCATTTTGCTTTATACGGCCTACTTCTTCACAGGAGTTTGTATCGGTGCGGTAAGTCTCAAGGCCGGGCTGCTTGCGGAGGATGGCGAACTGGCCAAACGCTGGCCGGTTTGGCTCGGCTTTGCGTTCGTGCTCTACGCCGCGATCCTTGTCCTCGTCTACGCTCACCACAACTGGGTGAATTTGGACAATCCGCCGCTGTGGTGGAAGGCGGGCTATGGGCAGGCATTCGCGATGTACAGCGCGGCGATGGCGTTCACCGTGCTCGCGATCGTTCTGCGTTTTTCCGATCGCAGCTGGCCTTGGCTCGACGCGATGCAGCGCTCGGCCTACGGCATCTATCTCGTGCACTACATCTTCATCATCTGGCTGCAATACGCCGTATTCGATCATCCATGGCCGGCATTCGTCAAGTTTGCCATCGTGTTCATCGGCACGTTATCGATGAGCTGGGGGCTCACGGTGATGCTGCGGAAGATTCCCGCCGTGGCGCGGATGATTTGAAGGTCGGTCACCCATTCGCTCTAAGCCGTCTCCTTGACGAACCGGTTGCGCAGCGTGCCGATGCCGGTGATCTCGATCTCGACCACGTCGCCGGCCTTGATGTCGGGTGAGGCGCCGTCGGTCCCCATCCAGATCACGTCGCCCGGCCAGAGGGTAAAATATTTCGTCAGTTCGACGATGAACGGCGTGATGCCGAAGATCATGTCGTTGGTGCGGAAGCGGTTGCTCTCCTTGCCGTTCAGCTTGACGATGGTTTCCATCCTGTCGAGGTCGACTTCGGTCTCGATCCAGGGGCCCATCGGCTTGAAAGTGTCGGCGTTCTTGGCCCGCCACAATCCGCGGTCGGCCTTCTGCCAGGTGCGTTCGCTGACGTCGTTACCGATGGTGTAGCCGAACACGCAAGACATCGCGTCGCGCTCGCTCAGATGTTTTGCCTTCTTGCCGATCACCACGACGAGTTCGCCCTCGTAATGAATTTTCTCGGTGGCGCTGGCCGGAATCACCACGTCTTCGTCATGTGCGATCAGCGCATTCTGGGCGCGATAGCCGATCTCGGGCCGGTCGGGTACGTTGGGCACTTCGCCGCGCTTGTCGGCGGCTTCCTTGAGATGCTTGAGGTAATTGAGGCCGACGCAGTAAAAAGTGCGCGGCACCAGCGGCAGTTCGATCTTGACGTCCTTCAGCGCATGGGATTGCGGCGTGCGCTGCCATTCGCCGAAGGGGTCGCCGCTGACGGCAGTTACCTTGTCGCCCTCGACAATGCCCCAGGATGTCTGTCCGGCGGCGGTGAATTTCAGCCAACGCATGAATATTCCTCTTTGCTCTTTGTTGTCATTCGGCCGCGGCTTGCGGCGGGGTTTTCCATGCGCCGGCAGCCGGGCGCCGCAGACCGAGATTCTCCCGCAAGGTCTTGCCGGTGTAGTCCCCGTGAAACAGGTCGCGCCGTTGCAACTCGGGTACGACGTGACGGACGAAATCGGCATACGATCCCGGCACATAGGTCGCCGCAATGACAAAGCCGTCGCAACCGCGGCCCACGAACATCTCTTCCAGCCGGTCGGCGATTTCCTTCGGGCCCCCGACGATCGCGTCCGCGGTCTGGCCCCGTCCGCTGAAGGTGACGAAATCGCGCGCACTCGGATTGGTCTTGCCTGAGGTTTTGAGCACGCCGTCGCGGATGCCGATGATGCCCTGCATGCTCTGCAGTTCCTCCGTCGTCAGCGGCTCGTCGATGCCTTTGGCGGCGAAGTCGAAATTCAGGCCTTCCGCCAGCAGCGACAGCGCGTCGATTTCCAGCGGCAGCTTTTCGATCAGCGCCATCTTGTCTTCGGCCTCGGATTTGGTCGCGCCGGAGACGGGCGTCGTCAGGTTGCAGAGGAACATCTGGTCGGGATCGCGTCCCGCCTTCGCGGCCTCGTTCTTGATGGCCTCGTAGCCCTGTTTGGCGGCGGCCAGGTTGCGCGCGGCGGTGAAGATCACTTCGCCCCATCGCCCGGCAAAGCGCTGGCCTCTGCCGCTGGCGCCGGCCTGGATGATGACGGGATGGCCCTGTTGCGAGCGCGGCACCGTGAACGGGCCGCGCGACTTGAAGAACCGGCCGTTGTGATCGAGGCGCTTGACCTTGCCGGGGTCGGCGAAGCGGCCGGACTTCTTGTCCATCAGCAGCGAACCGTCTTCCCAGCTATCCCAATGCCCGAGCACCACCTCCATGAACTCATCGGCGCGGTCATATCGGAAGTCATGATCGAGGTGCGCTTCCTTGCCCATATTGTGCGCTTCGCCGTCATTGACGGAAGTCACCACGTTCCAGCCCGCCCGGCCATTGGTCATCAGATCGAGGGTGGCGAAGCGGCGCGCCACGTCGAACGGTTCGTAGTAAGTGGTCGAGCAGGTCGATGCGAGCCCGAGCTTCTCGGTGACCATCCCCATCGTGGTGAGCACGACGATGGGGTCCATCTTCACGCAACGGATGCCATATTCGACGGTATGGGCGTGATCGTTGCCGTAGCGATCCGGCATCGCCAGGCGGTCGTCGAAGAACGCCATGTGGAATTTTCCGGCCTCGAGAATCCGGGCGATCTCCTGATAATAATCTGCCGACATCGAATCGTCGCGCGATTGGGGATGCCGCCATGAACTCGGCAAATTGGTGCAGTTCTGCGCCTGCAGGAAGCCGACCATCGTCATTTGCCGTGTCATCTTGTTCTCCTTGTATCGGCCAATGCGAATGTCATGCGAGATCGAGTTCGCCGGCCAGTCCGTATTCGCCGGCCAGCGTGCGCAACCTGTCCCAGGTCCCATCCTCGATCTCGATGCCGGATTTCCTGCGCTGTTGCTCGCGGATATATTCGAGTTCGCCGGGGTAGAACACGCCGGTCGAGCCTGCGGACGGCGGCGTTGCCTTCAGGTATCGTGCGAACTCGGCGACTTCTTTCTTGAAATCCTTCAGTGGTCGGAAGGCCGCGACATTGAATACCGCCATGAAACATCCGTCATTGTGCCGGCCGGTGGGTTCGACGCCAAATCCCAGGCCCGTCAGCAACCCGCACAGCACCTCGACCATCGCGGCCAGGCCACTACCCTTGTAGCCTTCGGTGCCGCCGAGCGGCAGCAAGGCGCCGCCTTTGCGGTATTGCCCGGGGTCGGTGGTCTGCCGTCCTTCGCTGTCGACGATCCATCCGGTCGGAATCTCCTCGCCACGCGTGACGGCGAGCGCAATCTTTCCCGCCGCCACCGCTGATGTCGCCATGTCGAGATAGAAGGGCGCCTCGAGATCCGAGGGCACTGCGATCGAGATCGGATTGGTGCCGAGCCGCGCCTCGCGCCCGCCGAATGGCGCGACGATCTTGGGCGAGCGGCCGGAATCGGCGGTGGCGATGCCGATCATGCCTTCCTGTATGGCCATCAGCGGGTAGGCGGCGAGCCGCCCGACATGGCTCTGCCGAAACACGGTGCAGGCGGCGACGTTGGCGGTCTTTGCCTTCTCGATCGTCAGCGCCATCGCCCTGGCGTTGACATGAAATCCAAAGCCCCAATGTCCGTCGATCACGGTCGTGGTCGGCGATTCCTGCTCGATGGTCCACTTCGCACCGGGAACGATGTGTCCGGCCTTGATGCGGTCGATATAGGTCGGAATCGCGATCACCCCGTGCGAGTCATGGCCCGCGAGGTTGGCGTTGACGCAGCCGGCCGCCACTGCATCCGCTTCCTCGTTTGACGCGCCGGCGGCCCTGAGCAGCGCCGTGCCGATCCGCGTGAGACGGTCGGCCTGAACGATCGGCATGGGAGTTCCTCATTCGACGCCCGCGCCAGCGGCGGGTCTTGCTTCTTGTCGCAGGCATGGTCTCAAAGCGGTCGCTTGAGAGCAAGCACAGATATCGAAGGGATGCCATTTGCCAGTGGCGTTCGGGGCCTGCCGGATTCCATTGCGCGGAATTGGCTCATCTCACAGAGGCGTGAAGTCGCGCGCGGCTGTGGTTCACGTCACGCAGACCGGCGCGGCGCCCGGAACCGTAATTTTCGGGTTTCTCCCCGGTTGTTGGTACTGCATTTACTTTGAATCACAACTTGTGGCTCCAATAACGTCCACTTAGCCGTTCCCGACGCATAAATCCCCCGGGACTGGCAAAAATTGCCACGGGGAGCTGATGACTTCGGAGACCAATATCGCACGTAGGTTTGCGGCGTTGAGTGCGACCAACGAAGCGATCCTGTATGCAAAATCACCGGAGGAGCTATACCTTCAGGTCTGCGGAGCCGCGTTTTCCAGCGGCGACTTCCTGGCCACGGCGATCTTTTTGCTGGAGCCTGGAACCAGCATGCTGCGGTTTGCCGCCGGCGTCGGCGAAGACACGGTGCGGCTGCGCCGGATCGATATCTCGATTGCGGCCGATACGCCCGAGGGCCGAGGGGTCTGTGGGGAGGCCTTTCGCGACCAGAAGGTTTGCGTCAGCAACGATTTCCTCAACGACCCGCGTTCGCTGGCCTGGCAGCAAGGCGCTCGCGAAGGACATGTCGGTGCGGCCGCAGCCGTGCCGCTGATGTGCAACGGCCGCAGCGTCGGGGTGTTTCTCGTTACACGGCGCGAAGCGGGCTCGCTGAACCGGCAGATCATTTCGCTGCTGGAGCGGATGTCGGCAAACGTGTCGTTTGCGCTCGACAATTTCGATCACGAGGTGGCGCGCAAGAACGGCGAGCGCGCGATGCGAAGATTGAACCGGATGTTTGGCGCCATCAGCGCCACCAACGAAGCCATTCTTCGCGCCAAGACGGAACAGGAACTCTACCAACTCGTCTGCGACGCGGCCGTTCACAGCGGCAACTCGATCGCCACGGTTGTCTTGCTTGTCGAATCCGGTTCGACCTGGCTGAAACCTGTGGCCGGAACCGGCGAAGCCGCAGCGATGATCACGCAGGCGCGCTTTTCGATCGATCCTGATAGCCCCCATGGCAAGGGTATCAGCGGCGAGGCCTTTCGAACGCAGAAGCCCTGCGTCAACGCCGATTTTCCCACAACGACCAGAGGAGGCCCCTGGGAGGAAGCCCAGCGCGCGACAGGTGTTGTCGCCTGCGTCGCGGTCCCGCTGATCAAGACCGGCAAGAGCATCGGTGTCGTGCTGTTCTTTGTGAGCCGGTCCTGGGCGCGCGATGAAGAGATCGTCGCGCTGCTGGCGCGGATGGCCGAGAACGTCTCGTTCGCCCTCGATAATTTCGGGCGCGCCGAAGAAAAAGCAAAAGCTGACGAACAGAGGGAGCGGCTGGCACGGATGTTTGCCGCGCTGAGCGCGACCAACGAAGCCATCATGCGGGCCAAGTCGCGCTTAGAACTGTACGAACTCGTGTGCAAGGCGGCTTCGAGCGGCGGGCGCTTCAACTCGACCAGCATTTTTCTGGCCAGGCCCGACAGCGATTATCTCGATGTAGTCGCCGCGGCCGGACCGACGGAGCAGAACGCACGCCGGGTCAGGGTTTCGATCAACGAGGCCCATCCGGAAGGGCGTGGGCTCTGCGGCACGGCGTTCCGCTCCCGGCGAGCAAGCATCACCAACGATTATACCGTCGATCCGCGCGGTACGGCGTTTCAACAGCTCATTCGCAAGGAAGGCGCGAAGTCGGGCGCGGCGTTCCCGCTGCTGGTTTACGGGCAGCCCGTTGGCGTGATGCTTTTCATCTCGTCCGTAACCGACACCTTCACACCCGAATTCGCCGAACTATTGCAACGGCTGGCCGACAATGTTTCGTTTGCTCTTGAGAATTTCGATCGCGCCGACGAGAAAACCAGGGCCGACCAGCGGATCGAATATCTCGCATCGCACGACAGCCTTACACATCTGCCCAATCGGGAAATGTTCAGCGCGCTGCTTCGCCACGCAATCGAGGTTGCGCGCCGTTACCGGCGGCAATTTGCGTTGCTGTTCATCGATCTCGACCGGTTCAAGGTCATCAACGACTCGCTGGGCCATGACGCCGGCGACCTCCTGCTGGGAGAAATCGCCCGCCGGCTGCGGAATGCCTTGCGTTCGAGCGATGTCGTGGCGCGGCTTGGTGGCGATGAATTCGTCGTCATCCTCGAGCAGGCCGGCGAACACCGTGATGTCGAGCGCGTCACCGGCGAACTGCTGTCGGTGCTGAGCCAGCCTCTGCAATTGAGCGGTCATGAATGCCATACCACCGCCAGCATCGGCATTGCCATGTATCCCGCCAACGGCTCTGACGCGCAGACGTTGACGAAAAATGCCGACATGGCGATGTACCTCGCCAAGGAAGACGGCAAGAACGGCTTCCGCTTCTTCACCAAGGCGATCAAGACCCAGTCGATCGAGCGCCTGACGCTGGAGACGGCGCTGCGCTACGCCCTCGAACGCGATCAGTTCTCGCTGCATTATCAGCCGAAGGTGGATCTGGTGAGCGGCCAGATAACCGGCGTCGAGGCGCTGTTGCGCTGGAGCCATCCCGATCTCGGCGTGGTGCCGCCGATGCAGTTCATCCCGCTCGCCGAAGAAACCGGGTTGATCGTTCCGATCGGGCGCTGGGTCTTGCAGGAGGCTTGCGCGCAAAACATGGCGTGGCAGCGCCGCGGATTGCGGCCGGTGGCGATGGCGGTCAATCTCTCGCCGAGGCAGTTCGCCGATGGACATCTGCTGCACGATGTCGACGAGGCGCTGGCGGCGAGCGGCATGTCGCCGGTGCTGCTGCAACTCGAGGTCACCGAAAGCATGGTGATGCGTAATGTCTCCAGGGCGGTCAAGGTGCTGGACGCGATCCGCAACCGCGGCATCCGGCTTGCGATCGACGATTTCGGCACCGGTTATTCGTCGATGTCGCTGATGAAGCATTTTCCGATCGACACCATCAAGATCGACCGTTCCTTTGTGCGCGATCTGTCGAGGGATTCCGAGGACCAGGCGATTGCACGTGCCATCATCAGCATGGGCAAGGCGCTGGGGATGACGGTTGTTGCCGAGGGCGTGGAAACCGCAGAGCAGCAGACGTTCCTGCGCGACCATGCCTGCGATGAAATGCAGGGTTACCTGTTCAGCAAGCCGCTGCCGCCGCAAAAGCTGGCGGCGTTGCTGCAGTCAGCCCCGTTGCTCGCCTCGCCGCCGCTTCAGCCGATGCCGGATGGCGGAAGCGAGAAACCCGCTTCTCGACCAAGACGAAGAAGGATAGCCGGATAGTCCGGCGCTGCTAGGCCGGTTGCGCACGCGCCGCCTTGTATGGAAAGTTGCCTGGCCAAGGCAATGACGTCTGTTCGGCAAGCAATTTGAAGAAGATCTCAGCGCCGTCAGCGTAGCTGGCGTTGTCGGGCAATTCCAGGCTGGCGCACCGTTCAGCCGGCATCGGCTCCCCCGATCCGCGAACACTGAACGCTGGTCCCCACCACCATGCCGGCGCCGGCGACCTTTCCTCTTCGGCAACCGCACGCCATTGCGCAAATTCATCGACGATGCGCTCGAATTGCAGCTTTGCAGCGAGATCCATCGAAACTCCATGACTCGCTGCTGTTGCCCTATTCAAAGCCGCAGCAAGACGCCGAGGTCAGGTGCTGCCGTGCTGCCAATGCGACGTCACATCGGCGCCCGACTTGTTAAGGTGCACGTGCTGGTCGACGTGATCGACCCACGACACCGGAATGAAATGGTGGTGCGCGCCGTCGGGCGAACTCTGCCTGGTGAGCTTGATCTTGTCGGGCCCATCCAGGTGGTCGACCTTGCCGACTGTCTTCTTGTCGGACGAGATCACATCCATATGTTCCCTGATCTGTGAGGTATCAGCCATGCTCATCTCCCTGGAATAATCGAGCATGTGGAACGCGCGATCCTCGGAAAAGTTGCGTGGCTGGGCCGGGCGGCGAGCAAGGCCGCGAAACTATGTCTACCAATCCCGTGATCTTGCCGGCTGCGCGCCGGCCTGCGTCCCGCGAGGCTTGCAATGAGACCTTTCGGTTCATCCATTCTTCAGCGGGTGGGCTATCCGGTGCCACGCCCATGCGGTGCGGATGATGGTCGGCAAATCCGAATGGACGGGGTTGAATTTCAGCGTCTCGCGTGCGGCCGTTGCGTCCGCGACCAGGTAGGTCGGATCGCCTGGCCGCCGCGGCTTGACGACATGCGGCACTTCACGGCCGGTTTCGGCGGCGATCGCCGCCAGGATTTCGCGCACCGAAAAGCCCGCGCCGGTACCGAGATTGAACGCGCCGCCGGAATGCCCCTGCATCAGCAGTTGCAGCGCCAGCACATGGGCCGCCGCCAGATCGGTGACGTGGATGTAGTCGCGGATCGCGGTGCCGTCAGGCGTATCGTAATCGTCGCCGAACACCGCGAAATCGGCAACGTGGCCTTGCAGCGCCATCATCGCGCGGGGAATGAGATGGGTTTCGACATCGCGCAACTCGCCGATCCCGCCGGATGGATCGGCGCCGCTGGCGTTGAAATAGCGCAGGCAGAACGAGCCCAGTCCGTAGGCGCTGCGATAATCCGCGAGGACACGCTCGACCATCCATTTCGAGGCGCCGTAAGGATTGATCGGTTCGCAAGGATAATTCTCGGGCAGCGCCTTGCTGTCGGCGTTGCCATAGACCGCGCCGGTCGAGGAAAACACCAGGCGATTGCAGCCGGCCTCGCGCATCGCGCTCAGCAGCGACAGCGTGCCGGCCAGGTTGTTGATATAATATTTCTGCGGCTCGGCAACGGACTCGCCGACCAGGCTCGACGCCGCGAAGTGCATGACCGCGACGATGTTATGCTCGGCGAAGGCGCGCGCCAGCGTGGCCTTGTCCGCGATATCGCCGGCGACAAACGAGCCGGTGACGAAGCTGCGGTGGCCGGTGGAAAAATTGTCGTACACGACCGGATGATAACCGGCTGCCGATAGCGCCCTGCAGCAATGCGAACCGATATAGCCGGCGCCGCCGGTGACCAGGATGGCCGGACGATCGTTCATGTCAGCCTCGCGGGATACGGTCGGTTGCCGATGGCCGGCGATTGTTGAATAGCAGATAAAGCGCGCGAGGGTTGGTGGTGAGATAGCGCCAGAACAGCCGGCGCGGTTCCAGCCAGATACGCCAGGCCCATTCTAGACCTATATTCTGCATCCATTGCGGGGCACGGGCCCGGCTGCCGGAAAGGAAGTTGAACAATCCGCCGGAGGTCTTGATGATGCCGACATTGGATAACCGTGGCGTGAATTCATCGACAAAGGACTGTTCGTAGGGAACACCGAGCGCGACCCACAGATAGTCCGGCGCCAGCGCGTTGATTTCGTCGACCTTGGCCCGCAGCGCGTCGCCCTTCAGATAGCCATGGGAATGGCCGACGATTCGCAGGTCCGGATACATCTTCCGGACATTGGCGACGGCGGCCGTGTTTTCCGCTTCATCCGCACCGAACATATAGAATGTCAGGCCCGTCGCCTGCGCTTTTCGCGCGACCACGTGAAACAGATCGGTGGTCGCGACCCGCTCCGGCAACGGCATCGACGATCGAAACCGCGACACGGTGACCAGCGGCTGGCCGTCGGCATTGATCAGATCGGCGGCGCGAAACAGCCGGTCGGTCATGGGCTCGGTCGAACAGCGCGCCAGCACTTCGCCATTGGCCGAAGTCAAGTAGAGGGGACGGGCGAACCGCCGTTGCGGGAACACCGTGTCGATCATGAAACTCGCGGTCTGCTCGAGATCCAGCACGGCGAGCCTCAGCCCGCCCAGCGAGATTCGGGGCACGCCGGCGGTTGCGGCCCTCCCTATGAGGTTTGCACGACGCTCAAGCATATTGTTTCTCTGGCTGACGGTCGCTGGCTGCGGGGTGAAGTTCGCTGAGTACGACACCGATCAGCTTGCGCTCGGCGCCGCCAAGCGCTGCGATGATGTCTTCCATGGCGTCATTGATGTCGAGATTGACCGGCAGGATCGCGACGAGACCATCGGCGATATCGAGCAGCTTGCGGTCGGCAGCGCTCCAGGGCATCGCCGGTCCGTCGAGGATCGCGAGATCGTAGCCGCCGGCGGCACGCGCCCGCGCGATCGCCCTGCGGATGGCGTCGCAAGTCTTGACGTCTGAGCCCTTGATGTTGGAGGTTTCAGCGGCCGGCAGGATCCAGATTCCGTTCGTGGTCTCGATCGCTGGAGTCGCCTTGGCGCCGAAGCTGCCGATGTTGAGCCAACCGAACCGGCTGGTCTCGTGCTTAATGTGGCCGCTCACCCGATCGGAAAGCGCATGCGCGGCGTGATCGGCGTCGATCAAGAGCACCTTGGTGCCGTCGCGTGCGGCCGCCAGCGCGATGTTCAGCGCGGCGACGCTGCGATCCGCGCCGGTACCGGCGCCGACCACGGTCATGACGGGCATTGTACTTGTGGCCGAACGCCTCGCTGCAATCGCGCGGATTTCGCGCATGGCGTTGAGGAATGTCGTGATGGGCAAGCCAGCCCGCAGCGTCGGCCAGCCCATCTGCGTCGCGTCGGGAATACCGCCCATGGTCAGGATTCTGCTTAGCGTCCGCACCACGTCGGATTCCTGCAGGCGTGCGATCAGCGGCTTCTCGATCAGTGCGACGGTCGCCTGCTGCCGGGGTTGATTGTCCGGCGTCGCCTTCGCTGGCGGGGCTGGCGCTTGCGCCGTGGGCTGTGCCGGGTGCGGTTCATTGGCGTCGGGCGAGAACCGGGTGGCAGCGACGCTCCAGGCGGAAGCGGCAAATGCGCCGAGCATGAAGCCGAGCATCGCGAGCAGGCTCATGGCCGGCGGAAAGATACGGCGCTGCGGCACCGTGGCTTCGCCGATGATGCGGGCGCTCGATGTATTGAGGCTTTCCTGTTCCTCGGTTTCGCGCGAGCGCTTGAGGAACGACTGATAGACGTCGCGGCTTGCTTCCACCTCGCGTTCGAGCTCGCGAAGCCGTACCGAAGCCTGGCTGAGCTGGACGCTCTGGCGCTTTTGCGTCTCGAGCGCCTTGTTCAGCGAAGCCTCGTAATCGCGGGCGCGGGTCAGGTCGTTTTTCGCCGACTGCGTGAAGCGGTTGATTTCTTCGTTGATGGTGCGGCGCAGGTCCTCGACCTGCTTGTCCATTTGGCGCAGCGCCGGATGCCGTGGCCCCAATTCGCTCGTCAGCTCGGCCTGGCGCTTGCGGGCTTCGGCATACTGCGCGCGCAAATTCGCGATGGTCGGTGACTGCAGTGCTTCGGGAATGGCGCCGGCATCGGTCGAGGCGCGGCGGCTCGCTTCGATCTGGTCGTATTTGGCTTGCGCGTCAAGCGTCAGCGCCCGCGCTGCCGCTAGCCGCTGGTTGCTGGCGGAAAGCTGCTGGTCGCTGATCAGCGTGTCCTGGGTACCGACAAAATTGTTCTGCGCCTTGTAGAGCGCGAGCGCGTTCTCGGCGTTGCGCAGCCGTTCCTGCAATTCCTTGAGCCGGCCGGACAGGTCGGTTGTCGCGCGCCGTGCGGCGGCTGCCTGCGACTTCTTGGATTCCGCCATATAGGTGTTGGAGATGGCGTTGGCGAGCATCGCTGCTTTCGCCGGATCATACGACCAGACATCGATATCGACGACGAAGGTGCGATCGGTCTTCTTCACATTGATGTGGCGGTTCAGGGCTTCCAGCGCCGCGAGCTGGCCGACTTTGACGTCGGCGGCAGAACGCAGCTCGATGCCGAACAGGCCGAGCAGCGACGCCAGCACGCCCTTGCCGTCGCTGCCCCCGAACTCCGGATCCTTGTCGAGCTTGGTATTCTGGATCACCTGCAGCAGAACGCTGTTCGAGGTGATCAGGCGCGCCTGGCTTTCGACCACCATGGCGAGACCAGATACGTCCTGGGAGCGCGGCGTGAGTTCGCGATCGACCAGTTGCAGTTCCCTGGGGTCGACGTAAAGCTGCGCGGTCGCCGAATATTTCGGTGTCAGGCTCTTGCCGATCATCACGGCGGCGCAGGCGAGGATCAGCCCTGCCGAGACGATCGCAACCTTCCGCTGCCACAGCAGCCGGACGAGCTCCAGCACGCTGAAACCGGCGAGCGTTCGCCGCGGCGCCTGCCCGCTGTCCGCTGTGGCCGGAGCCAAGGGTTGGTCATAGCTAAGCATCGGCCCCAGCTTCCATCCGAACTGCCGCACGCATCGGCTGAGGGTCTACTCCACTTGTCGCGCAACGCGCACAGGTATTGGACGCGAACAAAACGCGACAAGGAAAATTAACCATACTCATTGAGGGACTATTCACCGAAATGGCAAAGAAAGCGTTTAAGCGCCGGCGCATTGCAACGCCTCCGCCATGCTCAAAACCGGGATATTCCGCCGCGACGCCGCCGCAAGCGCATGCTTCATGAGATCAGGCGAACAGCCATAGGGGCTCGGTCTGTCGGCGACGTCGTGGGTATAGAAGATTAACCATCCGTTATTGGTTCTCGCCTCGTCGAACACCCGCTCGATTCCATCACCATCGATCAGTTCCTGTACCAGCGGCGTCGCGCGAAGATATTGCATGTCGACGGTCCCGCTGTTTACGCCCGGGACGATGCCGCGGCCGGTCCGAAACGCCGCCTTGAGCTGGCGCTTGCCGGCCAGCGAACCCACGCCATATGGATAGGCGAAGTTCTCGATCTTGATCGAAGCGTCGAGCGTCTGCAGGTATTGGCGATTCTTCTCGATTTCATCGTTCAGTTGCCGGGCATCGAGGTCGCAGGCGCGCTTATGCGAGAACGTGTGGCAGGCTAGTTCGTGGCCATTGCGATGAAGCGCGACAAGGTCGCCCTCGTTCGTCGGCAGCCAATGCGGAGACCGGCGGCCGACAAGCCCGCCGGCGATATAGAATGTCCCGTGAGCGTTGTATTGTTCGAGCAACCGGGCGCCGGTTGTCGCCGCGCTTTTCGGAATATCATCGAAGGTAAAGCTGACCATTGGGGTCTTGTTGCGCAGCCGGAAGCGGTCGGCGCGCAAATGCATCGCCAGCCGGTGGCTTATTCTTCCTTTGAGGTCGGACCACATCGCGCCCATGTTCAGTCCTTTCGCAAGATCACGTGATAGTCGCCCTGCCGCACGTCGACTTTTCCCGGAAGCAGGAAATTCATGACGGAGGCGGCGGCATCGACCAGGGCCGCGAACAGCGGCATGCGACGGCGCATCTCGGGAAAGCGCGGGCTCTCATATTCCTTGCGGTAGATCGCCTGAAGGCCGTGGCCGTTTGCGAACGCCTCCAACCTGGAAAGCGTGACCAGGGGGTGGAAGCAGGTCGGAAACGGCGCCTCGCCGGGCAGGCCGGCCTTCTTGTCGCCGCGCACGTAACGGTAGAACCAGACATGGAACCAGTGCGGCGTGTATTTGGTGACCACGCCGGACAGCGATTTTGGATTCGGCGCACCGATCAGGAGGAGGCCGCCGGGCTTCAATGCCTCGAAAAACCCCGACAGCGCCGCTTCGACGTCGGGAACATGCTCGATCACGTTGTAGCAAATCACGAGGTCGAAACTGCCGGGCGCGAAGCGATAGGTCTGGACGTCGCCGAGGATCGCTTGCTGCGCATAGTCGTTGTTGCGGATCTGGTCTTCATCGATATCGACCACCGTGACATGGGCGCGCGCGAGCACGTCGAGCGGCAGGAAGCTGGTCGATCCGCCGCCTGCTTCATAGATCGCGAGCGGGGTCGGCGGCAGTCTGGTGCTGAGGATCGAGTGAACGGTGAGCAGGCTGTTGCGGGCCTCGCCGGGCACCAGTTCGAGCAGCGCTTGCGGATGCGCCGGTGCCGGCGACGAAGTGCGTGCATCGGTGGTCATGTCGGCAAGCGCCGCGCGAGGAATATCGATGGTAGCTGTCTTGTTCACCGGCTTTTATCCAATGCTGATGTTTGCGAATTTGGTGCGGAACAGCGTGAGGCCTTGTTTCAAGCGACTGCGAGTCCGGGAAATGTCGAACAGCCAGCACAGCGGCAGGTAAACGGCCAATCCCGCGCCAACCAGCACGATGCACGCGGTCAGATCCGAAACATGCAGGTTGCGGTCGAGTGCGCTGACGGTCAGCGCCATGACGAGCCCGGCGATGACGATCAGCGCAAGCCGGCCAAGCGGCAGCGGAATCGGAAATGCCCAGCGGCTGAGGACCAGCGCGCAGGCAAACCCAATGACGTCGGCGCCCAGGCGCGCCCAGGCGGCGCCGACGGTGCCGTAGTGACTGACGAAAACATAGGACAGGATCACATTGGCTGCGATGATCGAGGCGGTGTTGATCAGGTAGAACGAGTTGCGTCCCGACAGCAAAAAGCTCGCATGCAGATATTGCTGGGTCAGGACCTGGAAGACCACGGCCGCGGCGACGATCGGCATCGTCTGGGTGGCGACCTCCCGGAAATCGGCACCCAGCACCACATTCGCGACGTGGGCGGAAATGACCGCGAATCCAAGACATGCGGGCAGCGTAATTCCAAGCAACAGTTCGACGCATTCGGCGAGATGCGACCGCACCGCGGTGTTTCCGCGATTGGCATGAATCTGCACGGCGAGCGGAAAGAACGCCGCGGCCGCGCTCATTGCCGGCATCATCAGGGTCTGCCTGACCAAATCGAGCCCCGCGACATATCTTCCGGCGTCGGCGGCGCCGACGAGATTGGCGATCATGAAGCGGTCGGTGACGCTGGAGATCGCAAGCAGCGTCAGCGACAGTGTCAACGGCAGGCCCTGTTTCGCCAGCGCGCCAAGACCTGCCCCATCGAACTTGAATACCGTTCCGCGCCAGGCCGTGCGCGACTGCACCAGTACCGCGAGCAGGTAGGCCAGCGCCGACGACAGCAACAGCAGGAATCCGTTCGGGCTGAGCAGGGCGACGCCAACGCCGAGGCAGAGCACGGCTGCCGCGCGGACCAGCGTCGCCTTCATGACAGAGAGCGCCATCAGCCGTGCGCGAACCAGATCCTGCGTCAGCTCGAACAGGCCGATCGCGACCGAGAGCACGACCGCGGCCAGTGCCGCCGAGGAATCCAGCCCGACCAGGCGTCCCAATCCGTAAGCGATGGGGGCCGAGAGGCAGCAGATGACGTATCCGGAAATCACCAGCCCACGAACGTCGGTACCGTCGCTTCTCGCATGCTGGCTCAAGATGAGATTGCGAAACCAGCCGACCAGGAAGACGCTGATGACCGACGCAAAGCCCAAGCCGAGCAGATAGACGCCGTAATCATGAGGCGAAAACAGCCTCGTGAAAACGAACACGCTCAACAGTCCCAGCAACGCCGAGAGGATATTGGCGGAGAAGTTGATGCTGGCTTGTCCGATCAGCATAGCGTGGTGCGCCCCGCAATTCTGGTAGGGATCATGCGCGGTAGGGTTAACGGCGCCACGGGATTCATCTCGCAAGTCTCTCTGGCCATCGACGTCCGGTTCGTTGTGGAGCCTATGAGCAAGATCGGTGCCGACGGATTGGTAAAGCTCGTGCGGCGCTTCGAAACTGGTTAATCCGCTCGCACGCTAACCATCTCGAATGCCCGCACCGCCGCGCCACGCTGCGTGGACCGAATGTTGCAGTGACGGTGGCGCAGCATGGGCCTTTCAACTGAAATGCGTGGATGCATGACAGAACAGATCGATTTTCCTGGTTCCAGCGATCGCGCGCCTAAGACGGTCGCGGCGCCCGGCATTTCCAGTACAGCCGAACTGTCCGGAGTGTCCGGATTTGCGACATCTGTTGAACCGGCGCGTCACGCTGTACCGCGCGGGGCGGTCAACCATATTGAAACGCTTCTGTCGCGAAATCGCGGAACGATCCCATCCTGAGACGCGCGGCTCGGATCGCCAAACGAGGGACAAGAATCCGCCATGAGTCAGGTTTTTAAGACGCCGCAAGGTGCAGCAGATGCAGACCTCTGACACGATCCCTCACGCCTCGCGTGCGCTGGTAGCAGTGTCCCGATCGCTCGATCGCTCGATCGGGATCGTGGTCTGCATTCCGAGTTTCCGCCGTCCGCAACATCTGCGGCTGACGCTGGAGTCGCTTGCCGTCCAGCGCACCGATCGCCGGTTCGCGGTCGTGATTGTCGAGAACGATGCGATGGGGTGCGCGAGCGTCCCTGTCGCCATGGAATTCCTGCAAGCCGGCCGGTTTCCCGGGTTGTGCGTGATCGAGCCCAGTCAAGGCAATTGCCATGCGATCAATGCCGCCTTCGAGACCGCCCTGGAGACGTTTCCCGCCGCCGTTCATTTCCTCATGATCGACGACGACGAGATCGCCTCGAAAGACTGGCTGGAGACCATGGTGCATGCGGCTGAGACCACCGGCGCCGATCTGGTCGGCGGGCCGGTGCAGCCTGATTTCGACGATCCCATGAAGCGCGGTCTTCGCCGCCATCCGGCATTTCGTCCGGCCTATGACGTGAGCGGCCCGGTGCCGATCATCTATGGCTGCGGCAATTGCCTGATCACGCGCGCGGTATTCACCGCGCTCGGCGTCCCCGCCTTCGATGTCAGGTTCAATTTTCTCGGCGGCGGCGATACGGATTTCTTCGTCCGCTGCCGCCAGACCGGAATGAAATTCCACTGGGCGGCGGAAGCCGTCATCACCGAAACCGTGCCGCCAAACAGGACCAATCCCGGCTGGCTTGCGTTGCGCGGACTTCGCATCGGCGCCATCAACTATCACATCGAGGTCAAGGCGGCGCGGACGACATGGTCGCGGATGAGGCTGCTCGCGAAGATGCTTGCGATGCTGCCGCTGTCGCTGTTTCGCGCCGGCGCGCTGGTCTTCACCGAGCAGAAGGCGCTGATCGCGCTGCATCCGATGACGGTCGCTGCCGGCAGCGCATTGGCGGCGGTCGGTATCGAACCGCAACCCTACAAGGCTTCGAAAATCGTATAGTCATTCCGGGATGGTCCGAAGGACCAGACCCGGAATCTCGGGATTCCCCGATGTGCAATTGCACATCTGAGGTTCGCTCGTTTCACTCGCGCCCCGGAATGACGGCGAGTTGCGCCCTTACCGCCTGCGCGACGTCCTGCCACCAGCCGTCGAAATCGAAAGGGGCCTTTACCGGCGGCGACTTGAGCGCGGCGGCGATACTGTCGGCGTAAACGTCGTCGCCCGATCCGCGCGGCACCAGCACGACGGCGCCGCGATCGATCAATTCCCTGAAGCGCGGATGATGATCGAACTCATCAGGCAGGGCAGGGCCGGTCACGATCAGCGTCCGGCCCGACTGCACGCAGGTGAGAACGCTGGAGCGGCGTGCGGTAAGGCCTTCATCGAGCGGATAGCAGAACGCGTCGACCTCGCTGAACAGGCCGAACACCTCACGGTCGGAGGCGACGTAACCGCTGACGATGACATCGTCCGATATCCCAAGCTCGGCGGCACGGGCGTAAAATTCTTCTTCTACCTTGTCGACGCCGCGGATGAACGATCCGATATAGACGATCAGCGGCCTGAGACCGCGCTGCTTCAGGATCGCGCCGATATGGAGCAGCGCATTCGGCTGCTTGGCCGGATAGATCGATCCGAAATGACCGATTACCAGTCGCCCGCTCTGGCGCGCGGCGGCGAGCCGTTGCCGCAACTTCGAGTCGGCGATTTCCGCAGGCGCCCCGATATTCGGCGGCAACGGCGCCAGCACGCATTTTCGCAGCGTCCAGCCGACGACGGGATCGCCGGCGAGTTCGCGGCGGACCAGCGGCGAGAAGGTGATGATGGTGTTGGCGAGCAGCAGCGCCGGAATGTAGGTGATCCGGCGCAGCCAGTGCAGGCCGGCCCATTCGTGCTGAATCAGGACAACGCGCCGCCCGCGCAGCCGCGCCATCGCCATCGCCAGCAACGGGCGAACGATCACGCGCTTCCAGGCCACGATCGGAAAGTTGCAGACCACGCTTCGGGCCGATCCCACAGCGCGCCAGATGTCAGCAATCGATCCCTCCGACCGCGTCAGCGTTAACGCCGTGCAGGCGCCGGGATCGAGCTTTTCGATCGCCTCCTGGAGGCGGCGGGTGAATTGTCCGATGCCGCATTGCATCTGCGGGCCTGCGCCGAGAAACAGTGCTCGATATTCGGGATTTGAAGTCATCGACAACGCAGGCGCCTTCCGGGAATCGGCATTAGCCATACACCGCAGACATTAGCTTCCGGTAAGCGCGCGCGGCGATGCGGCATCCTTCTTGCCAGTTAGAACCCGAAAGCGTTCTCGCCGTCTCATAACGGGACATCAGGCGGTGACAGCATGCGAGAGTTCGGGACATAGCCGGCAGGAGCGAGACCATGAGCAAGACCAGGGTTTTCACGGATTGGAATGACACCCACGCATTGCTCTGGGAGCAACAGCCCATCCGGCTCGGCCATGAACTGCACAAATCGCCGCTGTTCTCGATGGACAGGCTTGCCGAATTGATCGAGCGCTATCCGCGCGAACATTACAGCCTGGTGCAGACCGGCGCGAAGGATGCCCGCCGGCTCTGGCGCGAGGGCGAGATCGGCAATCTCAGCGGCCGTCAGGCGATGGACGTGATCGCCGGTGGCGGTCTCTGGCTCAACCTGCGCAACGTCTCCGGCGTCGACCCTGCGTACAAGACGATGCTCGACGGCATGTTCGAGGAAATCGCGGCGAAGGTTCCGGGCTTTCAGCCGCCGAAGCACCAGTCCGGCATCCTGATCTCGTCGCCGGACGCGCAAGTCTACTATCACGCCGATTTGCCGGGGCAGGGCCTGATCCAGATCGCCGGCCGCAAGCGCGTCTATCTTTATCCGGCCTCGGCGCCTTTCATCAAACCGGAGCATCTCGAAGACATCGCGCTGTTCGATGTCGAGGTCGATATGCCCTATGCCGATTGGTACGATGCGCACGCCAGGGTGTTCGACCTCGAACCCGGTCAGATGCTGAACTGGCCGCTGAACGCGCCGCATCGGGTCGAAAATCTCGGCAGCGTCAATATTTCGATGACGGTGTCGTATGTGAATGACGACATTCGCCGTGCCCAGATCGTCAATCTCGCCAACGGGCTGTTGCGGCATCGCTTCGGCTACACGCCGAAGAGCCGCAGCCGGCGCGGGCCGTCATACCTTGCCAAGGCGGTGATGCAGAAGCTGATGCGCGACAGCGGCTGGGTCAAGCGCGAGCGCAGCGCGCGCCGTCCGATCGATTTCCGCCTTGATGCAGCCCACCCCGGCAAGATTGTCAATCTGCCGAAAGCTGCCTGAGCATGTCGATGTCGGTATTGACCGCAGGCGCGGAGCATGCGGATACCCGCAAAATTGCGCGCGCTGCGAAGTTTCACGTCGAACTCACGCGCGACTGGAAACAGGCGATCGCGCGCTGGCACGATATCAGCCCGTCGACGCCGTTCCAGCATCCGCAATGGCTCGATGCGTGGTATCGCGCCTTTGCCGGAGTCGATCACGTCGAGCCGCTGATTGCCGTCGTCACGAATGCCGCGACCGGAGAACCGGCGGTGTTGTTGCCGCTGATCCGCCGCCTGCAGGACGGCATCCGCATCGTCGAGTTCGCCGACCTCAATCTCACCGATTACAACGCGCCGGTGCTGGGCGTGGCCGCGCCGCGCGATGCCAGGTCGGCTCGCAGGCTGTGGCGCGATCTTCTGACGTCGCTGCGGCAAATGCCGGGCGGAGCCGATCTGATTCGCCTGTGCAAGGTGCCGGTCGATCTCGACGGCAAGCCGAACCCCCTGGCGCTGCTCGGCTCCGCGGGCCCCTGTTCGTTGAACGGCAACATCGTCGCGACAGGCGGTGATTTTGACGCCTACCATCATTCGCTGGGACGAACCGTCCGCAAGGAGCTGGAACGAAGCTGGCGCGTGTTCACGCGCAATCCCGACACCGCGTTCAAGGTCGTGACCGACAAGGAGGAAGCGCTGCGGATCCTTGCCGTCACCGAGGCCCAGCAGGGCGCGCGGATGCAGGACCTCGGGCTGAATTTCATTCTCAACGACGAGACTTGCGCCGCGTTCTACCGCAACCTCGTCGGTGACGGCGTTGCCGGCGGCTACGCGGTGGTGTCGGCGTTGACAGCAGGCGAGGAGGTGGTGGCTACTCTGCTCGGCGTTCGCAGCGGCACACGCTACGTGATGGTGCGTATCAGCAATGCCGGCGAGAAATGGTCGAACTGTTCGCCGGGCCGGTTGATCATCGATCGCACCATGGCGGCGCTGCACAAGGATGGCGTGAGAGAAGTCGATTTCAGCATCGGCAACTACGCCTATAAGCGCCGTTTCGGCGTGGTGCGATTTCCGCTGGTCGATATCACGGCATCATTGAGCTGGCGCGGCTGGCCCTACGCGCTACGCGACCGCGCCGTTCGACTATTGCGCAAGCATCCGCGTTTGGAGGCCTATGTGAAGCGTGCGCTCGGCGCGCCAGCTTCACGCGAAGAAAATTGAGGTTTGTGGCGACACGGAGACGGTCGTGCAGATTTGCAACACACAGCGGAATAGCACGGTCGTTCTTCCTGTGTTCGCAAGAGTTCATGATCGCCGTCGCAGCATGGGCGTATGTTGATCTTCGGGTCGAGGGCTAGAGGTGAATGCTTCCGCAGGGAGAGCCGACATGCCAGCCTATATTCACCGTGATGACACTGAGCCGGCCTTCATCATATGTCCGAGCTGCGTAGGTCTTCCGATGTACGTCAAGGACGTTGAACCGCATTGGAGCATGGCGAAGATCGACTTCACCTACGAATGTTTCGACTGCGGCACGGAAATCAGGCAGACGATGGTCAAGCCGCAACTGCGGCATTAGCGCCTGTTCGTTCCGATCGAATCGGCACCAAGGCCCGGCAAGCTAAATCTCCCGCACCACGCCCGGCTGACCCGGCGGGCATTCCAGCGCGTCGCGGTCCCACTTCGCCGCATTGGCTGCGGCCTCGTAGGTGCTTTGCAGGAATTCGAGCAAGGCCTCGTCCGGGCTCGCAGCCGTGCGCACGGCATCATAAGGCAGGATGAATTCACCCAGTGCCTCGCTGAAGAACGCCGCCTCCGGCCGCACCTTTGCCGTGCGAAAGCCCGCGGGTTCGGGATAGGCATAGCAATAGAAGGCGGGATAATCGATCGCGCCGCCGCCCGGCCAGAAGCCGGCGCTGCTCACCTCGTGGGAATAGGCCTCGCTGGCAACGGCGTCGGACAGATGCGGCACGCCGCCGGGATGGCGCGGCGCGCGGCGGCCTGAAAAGCGCGTCACCGCGAGGTCGAAGCTGCCCCAGAAGAAATGCACCGGGCTTGCCTTGCCGAGGAAGCTGGTGCGGAATTGCTTGAACACACGGTCCGTATTCACAAGAATCCGCAGAAAGCGCTGTACCGCATCCGGATCATAGGAGGCGTGCTGGCGGTCCTGCGAGAATCGAATTGGCTCCGGTAATTCGTTGGGCATCTCGTCGATGGCGACGTGGATGTCGAGGTCGGCGAGCGCGGCCATGATCGCCGCATAGAAGCTCGCGACCGATTGGCCGGCCAGGGCAAACTGCCGTTGCGCGCCGTCGCTGGTCGAAATCTTCAAGGCATGATCGACGAGATCGAGGTCGATCTGAAACGTGCGCGGACCGTCCGGTATCGGCGATGTCGTCAGCCCGCGCGGGGTAACGTACAGCGCAATGTGCCAGGAATGGTTGAGCCATGGTGTGCGCACCAGGCGAATCTTGCCGATGATCTGGGTCCACAGATGCAGCGTCGCATAGGTGTCGCGCCACGCTTCGGTAGGCAATTCCGGCCACGGGATTTGCGGGGCGCCGTTCATGTTTCACCGTCACATATTTTCATCGGCATTCCCCTTACATGACAAGGCCGGGCGCGATCCGGCCCGGCCTTTATAGGCGAATCGGCGATGATTAGGGACCCGCGTTATTTCTTGGGCTTGTCCTTGGCGAACGCGGCGTCGACTTCATCCTTCTTGATGCGCGCTCCGGGATTTCCCGGCTGGCCGAGGTTCTGCTCCTCGGTGCCGTCACCCATCATGCCGGGATGCGGCGTGGCGGGGCTCTTCTTGGTATCTTTGGGATCGGGCTTGCTGGTCATTTAAAGGTACTCCGGGCACGGATGTGCGTGACCCAACCTCGTGAACGCCGTCTGGTTCCGCGCTGAATGATGAAGATTAGCCCGACCGGCACCGTCAGGAACCGGTGCACTCCGGGCACTGCCGCTTGCCGCGCGAGGCACGGTAGAGACTGCGACACCACCAACGCCGGGCAATCGCCCGCACGGGATTACGCGCCAACTGATAAATAAAGAGAATTTCGATCATGCGAAGTCCGTCGTCCCCAAGCGCACGATCTCCGCCAAGGCGCGGGGCGGCCTGACGAAGATCGTGTACTGTTTAAGAATTTAAGCGCGCGAACGGACACAAGACCGAGTGGCGTCCTTGCCGATCGCACTTAAATCAAATGGGGCGGCATTCCCAAAAAAGAACGCCGCCCGCATCGCATCAGCCATGCAGTTTTTTTGCGGTCTCCGCGATCACGCGTCCTTGATAGCGAGCGCCGGCCAACTCGTTTTCGCTGGGCTTGCGGCTGCCGTCGCCGGCGGCAATCGTGGTCGCGCCGTAGGGCGAGCCGCCGGTGATTTCGTCGAGCTTCATCTGGCCGGCAAAGCCGTAATTCAGGCCGACGACGGTCATCCCGAAATGCAACAGGTTGGTGATGATCGAAAACAGCGTGGTTTCCTGGCCGCCATGCTGGGTCGCGGTTGACGTGAAGGCGCCGCCAACCTTGCCGTGCAGCGCGCCCTTGGCCCAGAGTCCGCCGGCCTGGTCGAGGAAATTCGCCATCTGCGACGCCATCCGGCCGAAGCGGGTGCCGGTGCCGACGATGATCGCATCGTAATTGGCGAGATCTTCGATTTTCGCCACCGGGGCCGCCTGGTCGAGCTTGTAATATGACGCCTTGGCGACGGCTTCGGGCACCAGTTCCGGCACGCGTTTGATGTCGACGGTGGCGCCAGCTTCGCGGGCGCCTTCGGCAACCGCGTTCGCCATCGTTTCGATATGGCCGTAGGCGGAATAATAGAGGACGAGTACTTTGGTCATGGTGGTCTCCGTGGGGTTGTAGGTGTTTTGAGTTATGTGCGGGATTGCCGGGCTTGACCCGGCGATCCATCACCTTCGCGGAGGCTTCTGGGAAGGGATGGATGCGCGGGTCACCTGGCGCGAAGACGCGCTTCGTGTTTTTGCCCGCGCATGACGATCGTGGTTGGGGCTATCTCTGTGTTTAACGATCAGGCCGCATCCACCAGCACCAGTTCGGAATCTTCCAGTGCGGTGATCTCAAGCCTGGCTTCGTCGCGGATCGCGACGCCGTCGCGGGCATTGACCCGCACGCCGTTGATGTCGACCGCGCCCGCCGCGGGCACCAGATAGAGATGGCGCTTTTGATCGGGCGCATATTCCGCGCTCTCGCCGGCCTTCAGCGTGGTGGCGAGCACCCGCGCGTCGGCACGGATCGGCAGCGCATCGTTGTCGGCCTTGAAGCCGCTGGCGATGGTGACGAACTTTCCCGAGCGATCCGACTTCGGAAACGGCTTCGCGCCCCAGGTCGGCTGACCGCCTTCGGTGGTGGGCTCGATCCAGATCTGGAAGATTTTGGTCGGCGTCGGCTCGAGATTGTATTCGGAGTGGCGCACGCCGGAGCCGGCGCTCATCACCTGCACGTCGCCCGCTTCGGTGCGGCCCTTGTTCCCGAGGCTGTCCTGATGCGCGATCGCGCCTTCGCGAACATAGGTGATGATCTCCATGTTGGCATGGGGATGTGCGGGAAAGCCGGTGTTCGGCGCGATCTCGTCGTCGTTCCACACCAGCAGGCTGCCATGGCCCGTATTGTTGGGGTCATAATGACTGCCGAACGAGAAGTGGTGTTTGGCTTTCAGCCAGCCGTGATTGGCGCCGCCAAGTTTTGCGAATGGCCTGAGTTCGATCATGGGATACTTCCTTGGTTTGAATTTTGAATTCTCCGGGAGACGCCGGACACCTGGGCCCGGCATTCCGAAATTTTCTGAATTAGGCGCGGGAGGAGCCATCGACATTCAGCACGGTGCCGGTCACGAACAATTCCGCGGGGCTGGTGAGGACGTTGGCGCCTGCATCTGGAAGCGCGTGGGCACCGGGCGCGCCGATTCCGCGCGAGCCACCGGTGGCGATGGCAACCTTGCCTGAAGGTGATGGGTCATTGGATTTCTCCGTTGCTGAAACTCCGTCCACACCTGGATATGTTGTCTCCCCTAGGTTAGAAATAGAAACTATCGAAACATATTGTTTCTGAAATGGAGACAAAGGAGGGCACTTGAATGTCAAAACTCCCGGACTTCGAAGCGCTCGCGATCTTCGCAAAGGTCGTGGAATTACGGTCATTTGCGGCCGCCTCAGTCGAATTGGCGCTGTCCAAGGCGACGGTTTCGAAGGCGGTCAGCCGGCTGGAGGAACGGCTCGGTGCGCGGCTGTTCAACCGCACCTCGCGGCGGCTCGCCTTGACCGATGCCGGACAAAAACTGGCCGAGCGCGCTGCGCGCCTGCTGGAGGACGGCGAGGCGGCCGAGAATGAGGCGTTGGCACAGTCGGTGGCGCCGCGCGGGCTGGTGCGGCTCGCGGTGCCCATGACGTTCGGCGTCAAGGCGGTGGCGCCGCTGCTGCCGGAATTCCTCGAGCAGTATCCGGAAGTTTCGATCGATCTTCACCTGAGCGATGCGACGGTGGATCTGATCGGCGAGGGTTTTGATGCCGGCTTGCGGATCGCTCGGCTGCCGGACTCCTCGCTGATCGCGCGAAGACTGTGCGCGATGCCGCGCTACACGGTGGCGGCGCCGTCCTATCTCAAGCGCTATGGCCGGCCGACGCATCCGATGCATCTCGCAGAGCATAAATGCTTCGGCTACGCCTATCTTTCGACGCCCAACGTCTGGCACTACACCAATGCCGCGGGCGAACAGGCGAGCGTGCGGCCGGCGGGGCCGCTGCGTGTCAACAATGGCGAAGCGGTGTTGCCGGCGCTGGTCGCGGGGCTCGGCATTGCCGATTTGCCGGACTTCATCGTCGGCGACGCCATCGCCTCAGGTGAGGTCGAAGTGATCCTGAAAGGCTGGAAGCAGCCCGAGGCCGCGGTGCATCTGGTGACGCCGCCCGGCGGCCCGCGTCCCGCCCGCGTTGAAGCGCTGGCGGATTTCCTGACCAAGCATTTTTCGAAGGGCAGGAAGAGATCGTCCCGACTTTCGTAAAATGGATACGCGGACAAGGTGGGCGCGTCTTGCGGTTGTATCGTCGGCTGTCTATACCGAGCCACCTTCACAGCTCAACGGCGTCGCGTCCCGGCGACGTCACCTCTCCATCAATGTGGTCCACCGAACGCATGATCCGTCGCTATGCTGCCTTCCTGCTTGCACTGAGCCTTGCCTGTTCCGCGCAGGCGCAAACGGTCCAGCCACCGCCGGCAGTCGTGGCCAAGCCCGTCGCAAAGAAAAAGCCCCAGCCGAAAGCGACAAACGCCTCGCGACCCGCGCCCCAAGCGGTTGGACCGTGCATTGGGGTCATTCCGGCGATCGGCGAGCGCTTCGTGGTGAAGAAGATCGGGATAACGGTATTCGGCAACGAAGAAAAGAACGTTCCGGTCGATAATTGGGGTCTCGACGATCTCGTCGTCGAGCGCGTGAGGGCCGCTGTCGGCCCTGGCATGGCCGTGCGCAGAATTCCCTATGCCAAAGGCGCCTTCGATTCCTATGATCCGGGACTTGGGATGTTCCGCACGAGAGAGGGGAAGCCGGCGGCCGTAGTTCAACAGATCGCAGGAGGAGCGGGATGCGAGCGCTATGTAGTCGTCATCAAAGGCGGCCGCCCGTATGTTGGAAATCAGGGGGTCTACGGCGTCGGGGTTGTCAATAGCGGAGGTCCGTTGCTCAGCAGGACCGCGCTGTATGCAGTGATACGGCTGTATGTCCATGACGGCCAAAATTTTGCCGTGCTGAAGGGGATGGAAGGCTCGACGAGTGGCAGCAATTTCCTGACCGGTGCGCCGACCCTGAAGCTCGATGACTCCAGATGGCCGGAGCCGCCGGAAGCGGCCAACAACCCGGCCATGCGCGCCGCCGCGCGCGAGCTGCTTGCCAACGTCCTGGATAAAACTCTGCCCGCTTTGTTGGGACCATAAGTTTCGGCCTTAATCTCCACGGAGGCGTCGAAAGGTGGGCGATCTGTCCCGCGGCGTTTCCGGCTATTGCGGCGCTGGCTTTTCCGGATACGCTGTCCGCCACAAGACAAAAAATCTTATGGGAGGACGCGGCTGATGAATCGGCGTGAGATCTTAAAGGCCGCCGCGGCGGTGCCACTAGCGCATGCTGGACTTGGTGCGCTTGCCTCGCCCGCATTCGCGCAAACTCCCCATCCTTCCCGCAACATCACCATGATCGTGCCGTTTCCGGCCGGCGGGCAGGCCGATCTCGCGGCGCGGCCGGTGGCGTTGGCGCTGGAGAAAATCCTCGGCAAGCCTGTCGTGGTCGATAACCGCGCCGGCGGCGCCGGTGGTTCGATCGGCAACGCGGCCGCGGCGCGCGCCGAGCCAGACGGCTACACGTTGCTGATGACATTGTCGTCGCTGGCGGTGTTGCCCGAAGCCGACCGGCTGTTCGACCGGCCCGTGGCTTACGAGGTCTCGCAATTCGCGCCGGTGGCGCGCGTGCTCGCCGATCCCACCTTGCTCGCGGTGCCGGCTTCCGCGCCATGGAAGACGCTGCAGGATTTCGTCGACGACGCCAAAAAACGTCCCGGCGAAATTCCTTACGGCTCGTCGGGTCCCTACGGCACGCTGCATGTGGCGATGGAGATGTTCGCGGCCAGCGCCGGCATCAAATTGCTGCATGTGCCGTTCCGCGGCGCGGGCCCTGCGCTCACCGCGCTCTTGAGCGGTACCGTGCAGGCGTTGGCGTCGGCGCCAGGCACGCTGAAGCAGCAGGTCGACAACGGCAAGATGCGCGTGCTGGCGAACTGGGGCGCGGAGCGGATCGCGAGTTTTCCCGATCTGCCGACCTTCAGGGAACTCGGCTACAAGGATGTCGAGTTCTACATCTGGGCCGGGCTGTTTGCGCAGCGCGCGCTGCCGGCGCCGGTCATGACGCGGCTGCGCGAGGCGATGGCCCAAGCGGTGAAAAGCCCCGAGGTGATAAAGACCTTCGAGACCGCGGGCAGTCCGGTCGCCTATATGGACGCGCCGGAATTTTCAAAGTTCGTCACCGAGGACAGCGCGCGCCTGATCGCAGCGGTCAAGAAGATCGGCAAGGTGGAGTAGGATTTTTCACATTTTTTTGTAGGTCGCGAACCCTCCCGCGCCTCATTCATTTCTCAGGCTTGAGTCATTCGCGTGTGGGACACGCACGTCAACTCAATCCGAAGGAAGGATCGGAGATGCGAGCGCAACCAATTATCCTCAGCCTTGCGATATCGATCGGCGGCGTCGCCGCTTCTCCCGCTTTTGCGCAGGAAAATCGCGGGACCTTTGAACAACAGATGGCCTGCACGCCCGACGTTTTCCGGCTCTGCAGCGAGCTGATACCGGATGCCGGGCGGATCACAGTGTGCCTGCGGCAGAACACGTCGCAGCTCAGCAATCCCTGCCGCGCGGTGTTTGAATCAAATGCCAGCGTGCAGGCACAGGTCTCGCCGCGCGGGCGTGCTGCCCAGCCCGGGCCTTACAGCGATCAACCTCGGCCCTACAACATTCGGCCGGCGCCTGAACCTGACGACGACGACCAATAGGCCGGCCTCGTTAGGTTGGATCCTGGCAGACATCGACCCACTCGGCGGCGGTGAGTTCGGCCATGCGAGCCGGCGTGATACGCACAGCGCTGTGGGTCGAGCCGGCGGCCGGCACCACTTCGTCGAATGCCCTGAGCGACACGTCGCAATAGACCGGCAGCGGCGTCTTCAGTCCGAACGGACAGACGCCGCCGACTTCGTGTCCGGTGATCTCGGCGACCTCGTCGAGGCCAAGCATCTTCGGCTTGCCGCCGAAAAACGCCTTGATCTTCCTGTTGTCCATCCGCGCCGTGCCGGCAGCGACGATCAGCACCACGCGCTCGCCGACCCGCAGCGACAGCGTTTTTGCGATCCGTCCGGGTTCGACCCCATGGGCCTCGGCGGCCAGCGCCACCGTCGCCGAACTCATCGGCGACTCGATCACGGCGATATCAGGCGCCTTTTCGGCGAAGAACGCCCGGACCGATTCAAGGCTCATGCGCGGCGATCAACCTGGGCAGCTCAGACAGCGCATGGATGCGATGGTCGGGCTCGAGCCCGAGTTCGTCCATCTGGGTCCTGAGCGCCTTGAACATGGTGAGTGGCGCGACGAGATCGCTTTTGATGGTCGCCAGCGCCATCGCTTCCGGCGTCACCCGCTCGATCCACGCGACGTTGAGGCCGAACGCCTTGGCGCCGCAGGCGTCCCACGGATTCGACGATACGAACAGCACGTCAGCGGGCGGTACTCGAAGCGTCGATTCGATCAGGCTGTAGGCGTCCGGGCTCGGCTTGAAGATTCGTTTGGAGTCGATGCTGATGGTGGCATCGAGCACACGGTCGAGACCGCTGTTACGGACCAGCGCGGTGAGCATGCCGGTGCTGCCGTTCGACAGGATCGCCAGCTTGCGGTCTTTCATCGCCCCAAGCGCGGCCGCCGCATCCGGATAGAGATCGAGATGCAGATACTTCTCCATGATGCGCTCGAACGCGGCCGGATCATATTCCAGTCCGAGGCTTCGCAGCGTGTAGGCCAGCGACTCCCGCGTGATGACGGAGAAATCCTCGTAGCGCCGCATCAGCGAACGCAGCCAGCTATATTCAAGCTGCTTGATGCGCCAGATCTGCGTGATGATATCGCCGTAGCCGGGAAAGGCATCCTCGGTCACGACCGCGACCGACTGGATGTCATAAAGTGTGCCATAGGCATCGAACACAACAGCTTTGATGGTCACGGCCCGTCCAATCTGTCGGCGCTAGATACCCAAAATCTTCCGGGCGTTGGCCTTCAATACCTTCGGCCTGATCTCGTCGCGGATCTCGAGCTTTGAAAAATCCGACAGCCAGCGATCCGGCGTGATCACCGGCCAGTCGGAGCCGAACAGCATCTTGTCCTGCAAGATCGAGTTGATGTAGCGCACCAGGATTGGCGGGAAGTATTTCGGAGACCAGCCGGAGAGGTCGATATAGACATTCGGCTTGTGGGTCGCGACCGACAGCGCCTCTTCCTGCCAGGGGAAGGACGGGTGCGCGAGGATGATCTTCAGGTCGGGGAAATCCGCCGCCACGTCGTCCATGTACATCGGGTTGGAATATTTCAGCCGCATCCCCATGCCGCCGGGCATGCCGCTTCCGACGCCGGTCTGGCCGGTGTGAAACAGCGCGATCGCGCCGCCGTCGTTGATCGCTTCGTATAGCGGGTAGGCCATGCGGTCGTTCGGATAAAAGCCCTGCATGGTCGGATGGAATTTGAAGCCCTTGACGCCGAATTCCTCGATCAGCCGGCGCGCCTCGCGCACGCCGAGCTTGCCCTTGTGCGGATCGATGCTGACGAAGGGGATCAGGACGTCGAGATGTTCGGAAGCGACTTCCAGCATCTCGTCATTGTTGTAGCGGCGAAAGCCGGTCTCGCGCTCGGCGTCGACCGGAAAGATCACCGCCGCAATTTTCTTCGAACGGTAATAGGCGGCGGTCTCCGGAACCGTCGGCGGATGCTTGTGCGGCGACTTGAAATAGTCGGCCATCTGCGCCTGAAAATCGTCATAGCCGTCGTCGCCATGCATGCCGCAGGGTTCTTCGGCATGGGTGTGGATGTCGATCGCCACGACGTCTTCGATATTGGGCAGCGTCAGCTTCGGCATTTTGCGTTTCCCGGCAGCTTGATTTTATGGTCGGATAAATTGATTATACCATATAACAAAATTGGCAAGCCGGATCAGCGCGCCCGCTTGGGCGGTCGGCTAGGCCCGCTATGCGCTGGAAGCGGACATTTGCGCCAGCGTCTAGCGTGTCTGCTTTGTGCCAATAGCAGACGTAGACCTATTCGATGACTTCATCTGCGCGAGCGAGAAGAGTCGGTGGTATTTCGAGTCCCAAGATTTTCGCCCTTACGCTGATTGATGACGAGTTCGAACTGGATTGGAGAACTAGCCGGGCAGACCGGCATTGCCCCTACCTAGACGATCGATTCCAAGAAAGTTGTCATATGGGTGGGATTCATCGGTCGTTTCGAGCTCCTATATAGCGGTGGAGGGGCTTTGTGACGAAGGA
>LNAP01002896.1_pt1 | contig 47728 bp, 39 predicted proteins | sample 602601 | NCBI WGS metagenome assembly LNAP01 (sample SAMN02440304, study PRJNA202911) | soil metagenome | biome: Subtropical and temperate rainforests or woodlands; isolation source: soil samples (1 kg each in a 20% v/v slurry with milli Q water) were... ...
GATGGCCCGATAGTGAACAAACACATCGGCGCCACTTTCGCGCTGAATGAAGCCATAGCCTTTGGAATCATTGAACCACTTAACGGTTCCAGTCTCGCGATCAGCCATTACTACTTTCTCCAACTCGCATTTTTTTATGTCCTCTCAAGGAGGTATCGACGGATCAGCGGCAGCAGGCCTAAGCGGACCTGCGCCGGGTTGTCTGGTAAGCACAAAGCCTGCCAATGATTTTTTGCCAACGCGTTAAAACCCTCGTGGCAGAGCGGACGGCGCGGCTTTGCGGTTAAGTACGAGCGTACGAAAAGCGGATTAAACGACGCCGAAACTGTAGGTATCGGTAACATTTCGGTGCACGTTTTAACCGCACGGCCCCGGCACGCAACGACGGGAGTGACGCCGTCGCCCTCGCCCCAGCGTGCGGCCGTCAACCGCCTACACCTGAGCGATCCTGGATTCCCGCCTGTGCGGGAATGACGGCGGGGCGAATGCCTTTTGCCGCCAGCCCCCTCATACGGCAAACTAGCCGCCCCGAGCTGAGGCTCGATTTCGACAGACTCTGTATGACCCGTTCCCCGTTTCGCCGCCTTGTCTTCGGTACCCTGCGCCGCCTGCTGTATCTGTGGGTGCGCTCGGAAACCATTAACCAATCCGCCTTTACCCTTAAGCTCGACCGCAGCAAGCCGGTGCTTTATGTGCTGCAGCAGCCGTCGCTCAGCGATTTGGCGGTGGTCGATGCGGAATGCACCAAGGCGGGTCTGCCACGCCCGGTGGTGCCGGTGGCGGTGGGTGACTTGATCGAGCCAGCGGCGTTTTTCTATCTCAATCCGGAGCCGGGCTGGCTCGGCACGCCGAACAAACCTGGCACCTCGCCAACCTTGGTACGCCTGGTTGGCGCGCTTAATCAGCATGCCGTGGAAGACGCCCAGATCGTGCCGGTCAGTGTGTTCTGGGGGCAGTCGCCAGACCGCGAAACCAGCCCGTGGAAGCTGCTGTTTGCCGATAGTTGGGCGGTTACCGGGCGCTTGCGGCGTTTGGTCAGCATTCTGATTCTGGGGCGCAAAACCCGCGTGCAGTTCTCCGCGCCCATTCACCTGCGCGAGCTGGTGGCGCAGGACAAAGGCCACGAGCGCACCCTGCGTATGGTGCAGCGCATTCTGCGGGTGCACTTCCGTAACCAGAAATCGGCGGTGATCGGCCCGGACGTCTCGCACCGCCGTAACCTGGTGAAAGGTCTGGTGCACGGCCCGCTGGTGCGCCAAGCCATTGCCGAGGAAGTTGAGCGCGAGAAAATCTCGCCGGCAAAAGCCGAAGCCCTGGCCCTGCGCTATGGCAACGAAATCGCCTCGGACTACACCTATACCGCCATCCGTTTTCTCGAGCTGGTGCTGAGCTGGTTCTGGAACAAGATTTACGACGGCATCAAGGTCAACCATATCGAAGGCGTGCAAGACGTTGCCCAGGGCCACGAAGTGATTTACGTGCCCTGCCACCGCAGCCATATCGACTACTTGCTGCTCTCTTACCTGCTGTTCCGCAATGGCCTGACACCGCCGCATATCGCCGCCGGTATCAACCTGAATATGCCGGTCATCGGCAGCCTATTGCGCCGTGGCGGCGCGTTTTTTATGCGCCGCACGTTTAAGGGCAATCCGCTCTACACGGCGGTTTTCAACGAATACCTGCACACCTTGTTCAGCAAAGGTTTCCCGGTGGAGTACTTCGTCGAAGGTGGCCGTTCGCGTACCGGGCGCATGCTGCAACCCAAGACCGGCATGCTGGCCATCACCCTGCGCAGCTTCCTACGCTCCAACCGCCTGCCGGTGGTGTTTGTGCCGGTGTATATCGGCTACGAGCGCGTACTCGAAGGCCGTACTTACTTGGGTGAGCTACGCGGCGCGAGCAAGAAGAAAGAGTCGATCTTCGATATTTTCAAAGTCATCGGTGCCCTCAAGCAGCGTTTTGGCAGCGTGTGGGTCAACTTCGGTGAACCGATCAAGCTGGCCGAATTCCTCGATAACGATCAGCCCGGCTGGCGTGAACAGGAGCTTGGGCCGCAGTACCGCCCGGCGTGGTTGAGCGACACCACCCATCGTTTGTCCGAGCGTGTGGCCCAGCACCTGAACGAGGCGGCAGCGGTTAACCCAGTCAACCTGGTGGCCTTGGCGTTGCTGTCCACCAGCAAACTGGCACTCGATGAGCGTGCCCTGACCCGCGTGCTCGACCTGTACCTGACCCTGCTGCGCGCCGTGCCGTATTCGCCGCATACCACGTTGCCCGAGGGCGATGGCCAGGCGCTGATCCAGTACGTGCAAGGCATGAAGTTGTTGGCCGAGCAAAAAGATGCGCTGGGCAAGATCCTTTATCTGGATGAGCAGAACGCCATCCTGATGACCTACTACCGCAACAACGTGCTGCATATTTTTGCCCTGCCGGCGCTGTTGGCGAGCTTCTTCCAGAGCAGTTCGCGGATGAGCCGCGAGCAGATCTTGCGCTACACCCGTGCGTTGTATCCGTACCTGCAATCGGAGCTGTTTATCCGCTGGAGCCTGGACGAGTTAGACGCAGTGGTTGATCAATGGCTGGCGGCGTTTGTTGAGCAAGGTCTGCTCAAGTTTGATGCCGAGGTGTATTCGCGCCCGGCACCAAGCTCACGCAGTTTTGTGCTGCTGACCTTGCTGTCGCGCGCCATTGCCCAGACGCTACAGCGCTTCTATATGGCCACGGCGTTGCTGCTCAATGCTGGGCAGAACGCGATTAGCGCCGAAGAGCTGGAAGACCTGTGTACGGTGATGGCCCAGCGTTTGTCGATTCTCCATGGCCTGAATGCCCCGGAGTTTTTCGACAAGAGCCTGTTCCGCCACTTTATCCAGACCCTGCTCGACCAAGGCGTACTGCGCCAGGACGAAGCCGGCAAGCTCAGCCACCACCCAGCCCTCAACGAGCTGGCCGAAGGCGCCGCCAAGCGCGTGCTACCGGCGGAAATTCGCTTGTCTATTCGCCAGGTGGCGATGGATAGAAGTGAGGATGTGGCGGACGGGTTGTAAGCCACCACGGAATAAAAAAGGGAGCCATCAAATGCTCCCTTTTTCGTGCAGATTGTCGTCTGTAGGAGCTAGCACGCTAGCGCCTACAAAAAGGCCGCAATACGGTTTAGCGAGCCAAGCGCTGATTGCTACGCAGATCAATCAGATCCTGATGGGTACAGGTCAGCGGCGTGGCGCCAGTCAGGTCATAGCAGCGCTGACCGTAGCCCATCGGCCAGTAAATGATGGCGAACGGCGGCCAGAAGATCGAAGCCACACGAAAACGCGCGCGCAGCTTGCCTTCTTGCAGCACGGCGCCATGGGCGTCGGTGAGTTTGTAGGGGATGCCGCCAGCAGCGCTCCAGGCGAAGGGACGGGTTTTCACCAGGCCCGCGGAATACTGGGTTTCGCGTTTGTAGATTTCGACTTTGCTGTTTTCAGGCAGTTTGAAATAGGTGGCGGTGGAGCAGCCGGTAACCAGCGCGGCCAACGCCAAGGCGCCAGCGATTTGCATGAACTTCATTGCGGGGAATGTCCTTATAGGCACTACGCGGAAAGGGCGGCCATCTGACCGCGGCGCGCATAGTGCCTATCTGCCAGCAGTATTTCCAGCCCTCTGGTCTGCTTGTACGGGCGTACACGTAGGTTGGGTTGAGCGCAGCGAAGCCCAACAGGCCGTCCGTAGGACGGCGCGTATCGGTCTCAAGCGTATCGGCCTCAAGCTTGTCGATCCCGTCCCATTTATTACCTCCCTGAAAAATACACGCGGAGCCCGTTGGGCTCCCTGTTGGGCTTCGCCTTTGGCTCAACCCAACCTACGCAGCACCTTGGCCAGATGCTGCTCATACCGCGCCACATCCGCAGCGATGTTCGGCCGTTTCATCACGTCCACGCTGAGAAAGGTTGGCAAGGCAGTCATGCCGAGAAACGCGTTGGCTTTATGGAAGGGGAAGTACACGGCATCGACGCCTTTGCCTTCGAAGAAGTCCGTGGGGTCGTCAAACGCTTGCTGCGGCGCGTTCCAGGTGGCACTGATCATGTATTGCTTGCCCTGCAGCAAGCCGCCGCTGCCGTATTTCTGCGAAGCGTCGGAACGGGTGCGGCCGTCGTTGGCGTAGAGGCTGCCATGGCCTTCGGTGAAGACTTCGTCGATGTACTTTTTCACCGTCCAAGGCGCGCCCATCCACCAACCTGGCATCTGCCAAACAATCACGTCGGCCCAGAGGAATTTCTGCACTTCCTCGGCAAGGTCATAGCCGCCGTCGATAAAGGTGGCCTGCACGTCAAAACCAGCGCGGTCGAGGTAGCTCAAAGCGGCGTCGTGCAGGGTTTGGTTGTAACGGCCATCGGAGTGGGCGAACTGTTTGCCGCCGTTAAGCAGAAGGATCTTTTTCATCAAAGTAAATCCGTAAGGGAGTGAAGAATGGCCGGCAGGTTACCTGCGCGCAGAGCGGGGAAAAACCGCCGACAGCGCAAATGATATTTGCCTAAAAATCACCAATAACCACGTCACTCCCCTATTAAAATGCATCAATCCATTCTCCCGGAGCATTTCCCCATGAACGAACAACCCTACGGTTTTATCCTTCACGCCCACACCAAGCCGGAAAAGGCCGACGAATTTCAGGCGCTCTTTAGCGCCTATGTCGAACCCAGCCGTGCCGAGCCTGGCTGCATCGAGTACCACATGCTGCGCGACCGCGAAGACCCGACGCTGTTTATCTTCTACGAAATCTGGCAAAGCAAAGCCCACCTCGATGTGCACTCCGCCTTGCCGCATATGCAGCGCTTTGCCGAGCAGCGCATGGACTACCTGACCCGCGACTTTGATATCCGCCTGATCGACATGCTCAGCCCTTCATCCGCCAACCGCTAAATACAAAGGCAACTGTCTGTACTTAAGCGCTCGCGGGTTTGCTCGGGCGGTTGACTCCGCTAAGCTCGGGCACATTCTCCACAACAGGATGTGCCCCATGCTTCGCTCCGCCTCCCTCGCTACCCTTGCAGCAGGCCTGCTGCTCTCTGCCAACGCCTTCGCCCTGTCCATCAGCGACCTTTCCCAAGGCGACGCCAGCGGCGGTCTGAAAGATGCCCTGACCCAAGGCGCGCAAATCGCGGTTAAACAGCTGGGTACGCCCGGCGGCTTCAGCAACAACGATGACGTGCGTATTGAACTGCCCGGCAAGCTGGGCAAAGCCGCCAAGGCCATGAAAATGATGGGCATGGGCGCGCAAGTGGAGGAACTGGAAACCAGCATGAACAAAGCCGCCGAAGCGGCCGTGCCACAAGCCCAGGCACTGCTGGTGGATGCCGTGAAAAAAATGACCGTGCAGGACGCCAAAGGCATTCTGGCCGGCAAAGATGACGCCGCCACCCAGTACCTGAACAAAACCAGCCGCGAACAAATCCGCGCCAAGTTCCTGCCCATCGTCAAACAAGCCACCGACAAGGTTGGCCTGGCCAAGCAATACAACGCCCTCGCCGGCCAAGCTGCCACCCTCGGCGCGGTCGATGCGAAAAGCGTCAATATCGAAAGCTACGTAACCGAGAAGGCTCTGGATGGCCTGTTTGAAATGATCGCCAAACAGGAAGAAGGGATTCGTAAAAACCCGGCGGCTGCGGCCACTAGCCTGGCCAAAAAGGTATTTGGCGCGCTGTAATCTTCACACTGTCATCCCCGCGAAGGCGGCGACCCAGAATCGCGACGCGCGCCTGATTAGAAGCGCAGCCGACGCCGAAATACTGGATTCCCGCCTACGCGGGAATGACGGGAGAGGGGCGCAGAGATGTGTAGAACAAAAAGCCCGGCCAATTGGCCGGGCTTTTTCATTCAGGCGAAGGCCGCAATCAGTCCTCAACCTTCTCGTCTTTCCTCACCCTGAACCACGCCGCATAGAGTGCCGGCAGGAACAACAGGGTCAGCGCAGTCGCCACAATCAAGCCGCCCATAATCGCCACCGCCATCGGCCCGAAGAAGGTGCTGCGCGACAGCGGAATCATCGCCAGCACGGCCGCCAGTGCAGTAAGCACGATGGGCCGGAAGCGCCGTACCGTGGCGTCGACCACGGCGTGCCAACGGTCGTGGCCGGCGTTGATATCTTGCTCAATCTGGTCAACCAAGATCACCGAGTTACGCATGATCATGCCGGACAAGGCGATGGTGCCGAGCATGGCAACAAAGCCGAACGGCTGGTTGAACACCAGCAAGAACAGGGTCACGCCAATCAGCCCCAGCGGTGCGGTGAGAAACACCATGGCCGAGCGCGAGAAGCTTTTCAGCTGCAACATCAGCAAGCCCAGCACCACCACAATAAACAGCGGTACGCCGGCGATAACCGATTTTTGCCCTTTGCCGGAGTCTTCCACGGTGCCGCCTATGTCCAGCAGGTAGCCATCGGGCAACTTGGCGCGCACGCCATCGAGCGTCGGCAAGATCTGTTTGACGATACCGGCCGGTTGTTCCTTACCGTACACATCAGCGCGCACGGTGACCGTAGGCAGGCGGTCGCGGTGCCAAATAATGCCTTCTTCGAAACCATATTTGAGCGTGGCGATTTGCGACAGCGCCACGCTTTGGCCGTTGTCAGTCGGCACCGACAGGCTCGGCAACAGCGCCAGTTGCTGACGCTCGCGCACGGTGCCGCGCAGGAGGATTTCGATCAACTCGTTGTCTTCGCGGTACTGGCTGACGCTGTTGCCGGACAGGGCGCTTTGCAGAAAGGTCGACAGGCTGGAGCTGCTGACGCCCAGGGCGCGGGCGCGTTCCTGGTCGATGCTCAGGTACACCACCTTGCTCGGTTCTTCCCAGTCCAGGTGCACGTTGGAGACATGCGTGTTCTCACGCACGCGATCAGCTACTTCGCGGGCCAGGGCGCGCACTTCTTCAATATGCTCACCGGAAACACGGAACTGCACCGGGTACCCCACGGGCGGACCGTTTTCCAGGCGGGTGATGCGTGTGCGCAAAGTCGGGAATTCTGCGGCCAGGGTTTCAATCAGCCATTTACGCACCGCTTCGCGGTCTTCGATGGATTTGGTTAGCACCACAAACTGACCAAAGCTGGCAGCCGGCAGTTGCTGATCTAGCGGCAGGTAGAAACGCGGCGAGCCGGTGCCCACATAGGCCACGTAATTGTCGATGCCGGGGTGGTCTTTAAGCAGGGTTTCCAGGTGCTGAACCTGCTCTTCGGTGGCCTTGAGCGATGCGCCTTCACTGAGTTTCAAATCGACCATCAGCTCCAGTCGACCCGAGGATGGGAAGAACTGCTGCGGCACAAACTTGAACATAAAAATCGAGCCGGCAAACAGGGCGATGGTCAGCACGATCACGGTTTTACGATGGCCCACGCACCACTCAATGGCGCCCCGCACACGCTTGTAGAACGGCGTGGCGTAGGGGTCGTGGCCTTCGTCGCTGCCGCCATGTTTAGCGGCGTGCAGTTTGGCCAGATCGGGCAGCAGTTTTTCGCCGATATACGGCACAAAAATGACCGCCGCAATCCACGACACCAACAAGGCGATGGCCACCACCTGGAAGATCGACCGGGTGTATTCGCCGGTACCCGATTGCGCGGTGGCAATGGGTAGAAACCCGGCAGCGGTAATCAGCGTACCGGTGAGCATTGGAAACGCGGTGCTGGTCCAGGCAAAGCTCGCCGCCTTGAACCGTGAATAGCCCTGCTCCATTTTGATCGCCATCATCTCAATGGCGATGATCGCGTCATCCACCAACAGCCCCAGCGCCAATACCAACGCGCCAAGGGAGATTTTGTGCAGGCCAATGCCGAAGTAGTACATGGCGGTAAAGGTCATCGCCAGCACCAGCGGAATCACCAGCGCCACCACCAGGCCAATGCGCAGGCCAAGGGAGAAAAAGCACACCAGCATGACAATGGCGAGGGCTTCGACCAGCACTTGGACAAACTCGCCAACGCCGGTTTTCACCGCCGCCGGTTGGTCAGATACCTTGCTCAGTTGCATGCCGGCCGGCAAGGCTTGCTGCATGCGGGCGAATTCTTTTTCCAGGGCGTTGCCCAGCACCAGAATGTCGCCGCCGGGCTTCATCGATACCGTCAGGCCAATGGCGTCCTCACCCATAAAACGCATACGCGGTGAAGGTGGGTCGCTAAAGCCGCGATGCACCTCAGCGACATCAGAAATACGGAAGGTGCGGTCGCCGACCCGAATTGGAAACGCCTTGATCTCATCCACCGACTCGAAGCGCCCGGTTACTCGCAGCTGAATGCGATCCGACGGCGTTTCAAAGAAGCCAGAGGAGGCCACCGTGTTCTGTTCTTCCAAGGCTTTTTGAACAGCCGCCATGGGCAAGCCAAGGGTGGAGGCTTTGACGTTGGAGAGCTCGATCCAGATTTTTTCGTCTTGCAGGCCGAGCAGGTCGACCTTGCCCACATCCTTGACGCGCTGCAGTTGCAGTTGGATGCGGTCGGCGTAGTCCTTGAGCACGGCGTAGTCGAAACCTTCGCCGGTTAGCGCATAGATATTGCCGTAAGTGGTGCCGAATTCGTCGTTAAAGAACGGCCCTTGAATGCCCTGGGGCAAGGTGTAGCGGATATCGCTGACCTTCTTGCGGATTTGGTACCAGAGCTCGGGAATGTCGCGGGAATTCATCGAGTCGCGGGCCATAAAGGTCACCTGCGATTCGCCGGGGCGCGAGAAGGAAACAATCTTCTCGAACTCGCCGGTTTCCATCAGTTTCTTTTCAATGCGCTCGGTGACTTGGCGCGACACCTCTTCGGCGCTAGCGCCCGGCCACAGCGTGCGTACCACCATGGCTTTAAAGGTAAAGGGCGGGTCTTCACTCTGCCCCAGCTTGGTGTAGGAAATCGCGCCGACGATCGCCAGCAACAACATCAAGAACAGCACGATCTGCCGATTGCGCAGCGCCCATTCGGATAGGTTAAAGCTCATCCGTGCTTACTCCTGCGCTGCCAGTTTGACCGAACGATTGGCGTGATCCACGGGCCGCACTTCCTGGCCCTCACGCAGCACTTGTACACCGGCAGCCACTACCCAATCGTCGGCCTGCAAGCCCTCCAGCACCGGCACCTGGGTTTCACCATAAGGGCCGACCTTCACCGCGCGGCGCTCCAGTTTGGAAGTTTTTGGCTCAACCACCCACACGAACGGTTTGCCAGCCTCGGCACTCAGCGCCGACAGCGGTACCGCCAACGGCACCTCACCGGCCACCGGTACAAATACGCGGGCGCTCTGGCCGAGATCGGCGGGCACGTTGTCAGCGGTAAAGGAAACGCGCGCGGCGTAGGTACGCGATTGCGGGTCCGCCGCTGGCGACAGCTCGCGGATACGCGCGGGGAAACGTTTGTCCGGGCGCGACCACAGCTCAACAAATACTTCCTGACCGATTTTGAAACGCTCGATGCTGTGCTCAGGCAAGCTGATCAACACTTCCCGCTCGCCGTCGACGGCCAGGGTAAAGACCGTCTGCCCGGCTGCCACCACGTTGCCCGCTTCCACCAAGCGTTTGGACACCACGCCCGATTGGGTGGCGCGCAGCACTGAATAACCCGCCTGGTTATTCGACACATTGAATTCGGCCTGGGCCTGTTTTAGCCGCGCTTCACCGGCGCGGTAGAGGTTTTCGGCGTTGTCGTATTGCGAGCGGCTGGCCATCTGCCGGTCGAGCAGGGTTTTGTAACGATCACGTTCGCTGCGCACCAGTTGCAGGTTGGCGCTGGCGGCGGCCACCTGGGCGCGCTGGGCTTCGAGTTGCAGTTGCACGTCCTGTGGATCCAGCTCGGCCAACGGCTGGTCCTTCTTCACCCGCTCACCCACATCCACCAGACGCTTAGTCACCTTGCCGCCGATGCGGAACGCTAAGTCCTGCTCCAACCGCGCACGCACTTCACCCGGATAGGTATCGGCCGTCTCCCCTGCTGGCTGCGGTTGCACCACCATGGCCGGACGCGGCAAGGTCTTTACCTCTTCGGCGGAGCCGCAGGCGACGAGCAAAAGGACAAGGGATGCAGGTAAGGCGAGTGGCAGGACATGACGGAACATGATGTATGACCTTTCGCAAATTAAGGCTTTGAATAATTGTACTGGCGGGTATAGTAAAAATAGCAAACTCACCAGTCCAGTAATAAAACGCCTGTTACCGCCAAGTGGCCCTGGTCGCCCCAAAGACCTTATAAAGCGCGCCGCCATTCTGGATGCCGCCAAAAACCTGTTTCTGCGCCTGGGCTACGACGGCTGCAGCATGGACGCCATTGCCGCCGAGGCCGGGGTTTCCAAGCTCACCGTCTATAGCCACTTCACCGATAAGGAGACCTTGTTCTCCATGGCCGTGCGCGCCAAGTGCGAAGAGCAGCTGCCGTTGGTGATTTTCGAGCTAATGGAAACCGCGCCCATCGACACCGTGCTGCTGAATATCGCCCAGGCGTTTCATTGCCTGGTGAGCAGCCGCGAATCGATTGAATTGCACCGCGTGATGATTGCCTTGGGCGCTTCGGACCCGAAGCTGGCCAAGCTGTTTTACGAGTCCGGCCCGCAAGTGGTGCATAACGAAATGACCGGGCTGCTGCGCCGTGCTGACGAGCTGGGCAAATTGAAGATTGCCAACCCGGAACTGGCGGCCGAGCACTTCCTGTGCCTGCTCAAGGGCGGCATCAACTTTCGCTTGCTGATTGGCTGCAATGCCGCCGATGAAATCTGCTCCAGCGAGGAGCAGGTGGCGGATGCGGTGCAGATGTTTGTGCGGGCGTATTTGCCCAGGTAATTCGAAGCGAGGTTGGGTGGGGCCGCGTTCGGTGAGCGCAGCGAAGCCCAACATTAGACCGATACGCGCCGGCCATCGGCCGGCCTGTTGGGCTTCGCTGCGCTCAACCCAACCTACGCCTTCAGCGCCTTCTTCGGGTAAATGTCATAGCGGCTGGATTTACCATCCAGCGCGTAGCTGGGTTTGGGCCCGGCAATAATCGGCGCCTTGCGCGGACGCTTGACCACCACCCGGTGTGTGGCCAATGCCAGCGCCGCTTCCAGCAGCGCCGGAGCATCCAGGTCATCACCCACCAACGGCCGAAACAAGCGCATCTCCTTTTTCACCAGCGCGCTCTTGTCGCGATGGGGAAACATCGGGTCGAGGTAAATCACCTGCGGCGGCTCGCCTTCCCATGCGCTCATCAGCTCGATGGCGTTGCCCACCAATAAGCGCATCTGGCGAACGATGGGACCAACCTCTTCATCGTCTTTGGCCCGCGCCAAACCATCTTCAAGTAAGGCCGCAATCAGCGGCTGACGCTCGATCATCGCCGTCTGGCAGCCCAGGCTGGCCAGCACAAACGCGTCGCGCCCCAGGCCCGCCGTAGCATCCAGCACCGAGGGCCGAACGCCCGGCTGCACGCCAACCGCCTTGGCGATCATTTGCCCGGTGCCGCCGCCAAACAGGCGCCGATGGGCCACCGCACCTTCGACAAAATCCACCCGCACCGGCCCTGGGGCCTGCGGGCCCAAGTCGGCCAATTGCAGGCCGGTGTCGCCCAGTTGCAGAGCGAAATCAGCTGCCCCCGTCAGCGGCAATCCCAAGCGCACAGCCCACTGCTCTGCGGCCTCGGCAAAGCCAGGGGCCAAGGCTTCGGCACGCACGATAACGCTCTGGATGTGATCACTCATGGGTAAACAACTCGGAAAAATGGACAGCAAACAGGCGCGGCATTCTGCCAGAGCCTAGCGACAGAGGCGAAACATGCCCATATCAAGGTGGAAATGGTCGTGGTGCGCGGCGTTGTAGTCCGGGCCCAAGGTCACGCTAAACGCCTTGCACGCCGCGTCGCGGGCCAAGCGCAAAAAGCGGGCGTCATCGCCTTGGCCATTCCAGTCGCGGGCCACGGTTATACGTCGACCATCAGCCAACCGAAACCCGGCGATATCCAAGGCATTGGCGCTAGCGTGCTGACTGCGCCGCGAGCTATTGCCGATATTGCGGCACGCGAAGCTACCCAGATGGTCGATGCGCGTCACCGGCTGGCCGTACACCGCCTGAGCGGCCGGTTGCAGACCGTGGCGTTCGTACAGGGCAAAGGCCACGGCCAGTGGGCACGTGGCGATAAAACTGCTGCTAAACGCCAGCGCCGAACCTTGCACGCGCAGCACATTGGTTAAGGGACAGTTGGCGTTGGCGGTACTGTCGGCCAGCGGCTGCGAACGCACCGATGACGTGGCCAGCGCCTGCGCACATAACTCGCGGTTTTGCCCCAGGCGCATCATCTTCCACGGCGTTAGCCAGTTCGGTTCAAGGCGCACATCCAACGGCGCCCAGGGGTTCCATTGCGCCGGCACCTGCCACCAGCCGCGCCACAGCGCAAAGGGCGCGGCGCCGAGAACCAGCAAAACGAGCAGCAGTTTGAGCAATGCCCGCACCCATCAACCCTTGAACAAGTCGTTCAGTTGCTGAAATGGCAGCGCCTGTTCGGCAAAGGCAAAGCTGCCGTTGTGTTGAATATCTTGGGCGGCGCGGAAGAACTCGCCATAGGCGGCGCGCGCCAGGGCTGAGCCGACGCTGATGCGTTTGACGCCGAGCTCTTGTAACTGCGCGAAGGTCAGACTAACCCCCGACAGCCCCATCAATACGTTGACCGGCTTTGGCGCTACGGCGCGCACGACCGCCTGAATCTCCTCCACCGAGCGCAGCCCAGGCGCAAACAACACATCGGCGCCCGCCTCAGCAAAGGCCTGCAGCCGACGGATGGTGTCGGCCAGGTCGTGGCGGCCGTTGAGCAGGTTTTCCGCGCGGGCGGTCAGGGTGAAGGGAAACGGCAAACTGCGTGCGGCAGCAACGGCGGCCTGCACGCGCTCGACGGCTAAGTGGAAATCGTAAATCGGCGAATCGGCGCGGCCGGTCGCATCTTCGATGGAGCCGCCGACCAAGCCGACAGCGGCGGCTTGGAGGATGGTTGCCGCACAGCCTTCAGGGGCATCGGCAAAACCGTTTTCTAGATCGCCGGCTACTGGCAGATTTGTTGCGGCCACTATCGCCTGAGCATTTAGCAGATTGTCCTCGAGCGTTAAGGCGCCTTCGGCATCCGGCCGGCCGAGGGAAAAGGCCAGGCCGGCGCTGGTGGTCGCTAACGCCTGGTAACCCAGGCTGGCGAGAATTTTCGCTGAGCCGGCGTCCCATGGATTGGGGATTACGAAGGCGCCGTCCGCGCTATGCAGTTGCTGGAAGGCTTGGGCGCGAGCGAGCTGAGAGGTCATCAAGAGAGCTTCCTGCCTAGGTGTGGGTGTGTAGTGCGCAGCAAGGCGCTCGCCACGAGATTCGGTAGATTGCAGCACTGCCGCCCCCTACAACAGACCTAGCTGCTCGGCCGCGGGTTCGACTTGCAGTTCAGCCAACGCCGGCAACCCCGGCAACAACGCACTCAGTTGCTGGTGAAAACGCTTCGCCAGCTGTGCGGCCAACATGTTGTCGGGGGTATGCAGAAACACATAGGGCGTGCGGCCCTCTTCAATCCAAGCCGCTACTTTGACTAGCCACGGCTGCATATAGGCATCGTTGGCCTCCAGCAGCGGGTGACCAATAAAACGCAGCTGCGGAAATTGGCTAAAAGCGGTTGGCCGAGTGGGTAAGCGCGGTTTTTTCGATTGCGCGTGAAGTACCGCTGGGTCGCTGGACACACAGCTGAACAGCGCCCGCGAGTCCAGGCAAATGCGCTCTATTTCGTGGCGTTGCAGCAGCCGATTGAGCGCCCGCTCCTCTTCGCCTTTGGCAAAAAACGCCGGGTGACGTACTTCCACTGCCAACGGAATTTGCAGCTCAGAGATAAACGCCGCCAGTTCAGGCAGGCGCTGCGGGCCGAAACTGGCCGGCAATTGCAGCCAGAATGGTGCAACGCGTTCGCCCAGAGGTTTGAGCAGGTCGACAAAGGCCTGAGCGGCGCCAAGCTGAGCGAAGAGATCGCTGGTGTGGCTAATTTCACGCGGCAGCTTGGCGCAGAAGCGCAAATGCATCGGCATCTGCTCAGCCCAGCGCGCTACGGTAGCCGCTGATGGCTGAGCGTAGAAGGTGGTGTTGCCCTCTACGGCGTTAAACACTTGGGCGTAAAGGGCGAGGAAGTCGTTGCTGCGCGCCGAGTCTGGGTAAACATCACCGCGCCAGGCGGGTTCGCTCCAGGAGGGGCAGCCAAGGAAATACGGAAGCATGGGGCATTCCAAAAAAACCAGCGGGCCATGGTGGCCTCGAACGACAAGGCGAGCAACCAGGTGGCGACGTTTTACGCGTAGGTGTCTAAACCGAGAATCTCGGTGGCATCACGCTCATTGGAGTAGCTCGCCGTGCTGGCGTAGCTGGCCAACGCTTGCTGAGCACGGTTGCTGACGCCTTCGCGCTGCACAAACACATCTTGCGAACGCGCCGGCAGGCTATCGCTGCTGGCATTGCTGGCTTGCACCCGACGCTGCTGCGGCGTGCTTTCAAGACCTTGGGTGGTCGATGGGGTGGCAGGAACGTCCCGACGTATCTCTTCCTCGCGCTGAACCTCGCGAAAAGGCGTGACCGCACTGCCCGGGCGCGGGGTGCGGTCTAGCGTGTAAGAGGAAGTAAAACCGTCGATGCGCATTACTGCTCAGGCTTCTCGTTCAGACGTAGCGGAAAGGGACTATAGAAAAGTGGCGAAATGGAACCATGGCCAATCTATGTGTCGGCAATGTAACGGCAGTGGCTACACAAGCGCAATTGGCCGCAGCGTTAGAAATCGGAAATTTCTGATAGCTGGGGCAGCCAGGCGCTGAACGGTTACGGCGCCGCTTTAGGCGTGGCGACTTTGTCGCGCAGGTACACCGGCTGTGCTTGATCGGCCGGCAGCGCCTCGCCGCGCGCCCAGGCAAATTGGGCCAGGGCCAGCAAATCCAGGGCGTGGGGCAGCATATGTGGCTCTTGCCCAACGACATCTACCGGGATACGCGCCGCGAAGGTGCCCCAACCCGTGCCGGCGCCAAACCAGTCACCACTGGCATCGCGCGGCAGGGTGGCTTGCTCGGGCGGCAGCACCGCTTCCAGCCCGGCCAAATGCATTTCGCCGCCTTCGGCGCGGTAACAGCCCCAATACACTTCATCCATCCGCGCGTCGATGGCGCTGGCCACTTGCTGGGCACCATGTTCACGCAATGCCCGTTGCGCCAGCACTGCCAGGTTAGACACCGGCAGCACCGGGCGATCCAAGGCAAAGGCCAATCCCTGCACCACGCCGATGGCAATCCGCACCCCGGTAAACGCGCCAGGGCCACGGCCAAAGGCAATGCCATCGACGGCGGACAAGCTAATGCCGCCCTCAGCCAACAGCGCCTTGATCATCGGCAGCAGGCGTTGAGCATGCAGACGCGGGATCACTTCGTAGTGGCTCAGCACCTTGCCGTCGTGCAGCAGGGCAACGGAGCAAGCTTCGGTTGCGGTATCCAGGGCCAGCAAAGTGCTCATGGGGGCTTATTCCAGGTAACAGGGGCTAAAAACGGTGGCGCAGTATAAACGCCAACGGCCCGCAAGCGGGCCGTTGGGCTAATCATTAAAACAGCTGGCTAGTTAACTCAGCTAAGTGCTGCGAGCACCTTGGCGGTGATGTCTTCTACCGAGCCAACGCCTTCGATATAGCTGTATTTCGGCGTGCCGTCAGCAGCAGCGATCTTCTGGTAGAAGCTCACCAGCGGCTTGGTCTGGTCGTGGTAGACCTTCAAGCGATTGCGCACGGTGGCTTCAGTATCGTCAACACGTTGCACCAGGTCTTCGCCAGTGACGTCGTCTTTGCCTACCACTTTGGGCGGGCTGTAGATCAGGTGGTACACACGGCCGGAATCGGCATGAACACGACGACCGGAGATGCGCTGCACGATCTCTTCGTCATCAACCGAAATTTCAACCACGTGATCGAGCTTCACGCCTGCGTCCTTCAAGGCTTCGGCCTGAGGAATGGTGCGCGGGAAACCGTCGAACAAAAAGCCATTGGTACAATCTGGCTGAGCGATGCGCTCTTTGATCAGGCCGATGATCAGGTCGTCAGAAACCAGACCGCCGCTGTCCATCACACCTTTCACCTGCAGACCCAGCTCGGTGCCGGCCTTGACCGCAGCACGCAGCATGTCGCCGGTGGAAATTTGTGGAATGTTGAATTTCTCGGTGATGAAGCGAGCCTGGGTACCTTTGCCGGCACCGGGCGCTCCCAACAGAATCACGCGCATCTCTGTGCTCCTCAAGATTGAATAGAACTGGTCGGGCAGATCTCGGTATAGGTCCCGGCAGCACGGAGCAGCCAAAAGGTTGCTCAAGATACACAGCGCACCGGCACCACACAAGCCACCGAAAGTAGTAGTAAGCAAGGCTCTGCGGCGCACCTGGAACGGCCCATTCAGCCACCCCGCACAGCCCTTAACCGGTGTTGCGCAAGCCCGCTGCGATACCTGCCACGCTCACCAGCAACGCTTGCTCCAAGGGGCTGTCTGCCTGGCGCTCGGACTGTCTAGAACGGGCCAACAGCTCGGCCTGCAAAAGGTGCAGTGGGTCAAGATAGGTGTTGCGCACGGTGAAGGCAGACAGCGTTTGTGGACTATGGGCCAGCAGCTGTGACTGCCCAGTCAATGCCAGCACACACTTGCCCGCCTGCGACAATAGGTCGCGTAAATGCGCCCCTAGCGGTCGCAGTTCGGCCGAAACCAGACGCTCGTCGTACAAGCCAGCGATAGCCGCGTCCGCTTTGGCCAGCACCATTTCCAACATATCAATGCGCGTTCGGAAGAACGGCCACTGCTCACGCATCTGCGCCAGCAGCTCACCGTCGCCGCGTTTCAGCGCATTGCCCAGCGCGGCCTCCCAGCCCAGCCAGGCGGGTAACATCAGACGGGTTTGCGTCCAGGCGAAAATCCACGGAATGGCGCGCAAGCTTTCCACCCCACCCTCGCGCCTTTTGGCCGGCCGACTGCCCAGCGGCAAACGCCCCAACTCCTGCTCTGGCGTGGCCTGACGAAAGTAGTCAACGAACTGCGGATGCTCACGCACCACCGCGCGGTAACCCGCCACGCCATCGTCGGCCAGCTTGCCCATCAACTCGCGCCAAGCCGGTTCTGGCACCGGTGGCGGTTGCACCGTCGCCTCCAAAACAGCCGCCAGATACAGGTTGAGGTTTTGCTCGGCGATGTCCGGCAGCCCGAATTTGAAGCGGATCATCTCGCCCTGTTCAGTGGTGCGAAAACGCCCTGCCACCGAGCCTGGCGGCTGCGACAAAATCGCCGCATGCGCAGGGCCACCACCTCGGCCAACGGTGCCACCGCGACCATGGAATAACAGCAACTCGACCTGATGCTCGCGGCACACGTTCACCAGTGCTTCCTGCGCCCGGTACTGTGCCCAGGCAGCGGCAGTGGTGCCGGCGTCTTTGGCCGAGTCGGAGTAGCCAATCATCACTTCCTGCGGGCCATGCAGGCGCGAGCGATAACCGGGCAAGCCCAACAGGCGGTCGATAGCGGGCCCTGCGCTTTCCAGATCGGCCAAGGTTTCAAACAGTGGCACCACGCGGATCGGCCGTTGCAACCCGGCCTCTTTGAGCAACAGTTGCACCGCCAGCACATCCGAAGGCGCACCCGCCATAGAGATCACGTAAGACCCTAACGATGCTTGCGGCGCCTGCGCCACCACCTTGCAGGTGGCCAGCACTTCGGCCGTATCGGCGCTGGCTTGGTAATGGGCCGGCAGCAAAGGGCGGCGGTTATTGAGCTCGCGCAGCAGGAACGCTACGCGGGTCTCTTCGTCCCACTCGGTGTAGTTGCCCAAGCCAAGAAAGTCGGTGATTTCCGCCATCGCTGCGGCATGGCGAGTGGAGTCCTGACGCACATCCAAGCGCACCAAAAACAGGCCAAAGGTGGCGGCATTGCGCAGGCAGTCGAGCAGCGGACCGTTAGCGATTACGCCCATGCCGCACTCATGCAGCGAGTGGTAGCAGCGCTCCAGCGGTTCAAGCAATTCCGTGTTGCTGTGCAGCACGCCAGCAGGCGGCGGCAAGTCGCCATGCAGCGCAGCCTCGGCCCAGGCGCGGGTGGTTTTAAGGCGTTCGCGCAGCTGTTTCAACACCGCGCGATAGGGTTCAGGGCTGTCGCCCGCCAGCTCGCGCACGGCCGCATTGGCCTGCTGCATCGACAGCTCGGCGGCCAGATTATCCACATCACGCACATACAAATCGGCCGCCATCCAGCGCGCCAGCAGCAGCACTTCGCGGCTGACAGCGGCGGTGACATTGGGGTTGCCGTCACGGTCGCCGCCCATCCACGAGGCAAAACGAATTGGCGCGGCGGTTAGCGGCAAACGCAGGCCGGTGGCGGCATACAGCGCGTCGTCGGCGCCACGCAGATAGTTGGGTACGGCCTTCCATAGGGAATGTTCGATAACGGCGAAGCCCCATTTGGCTTCGTCCACCGGCGTGGGCCGGGTGCGGCGGATTTCTTCGGTGTGCCAGGCTTCGGCGATCAAGAGCTGCAGGCGCTGTTTAACCTTCAGGCGCTCGGCTGGCGACAGGTCGTTGTGGTCCTGGGCGGCTAATTGGGCGGCGATGGCGTCGTATTTTTGAATCAGCGTGCGCCGCGACACCTCAGTGGGGTGAGCCGTGAGGACTAGCTCGATTTCCAGGCGACTTAGGTGGCGGGCCAGTACTTCGGCGCTGCTGCCGTTGTTTTTCAGGCGCTCCAGCAACTGCGGTAGCACCTCGCTTTCAAAGCGCGGTGGCTCCTCGGGTTTGAGGCGGCGCACTTGGTGATACTGCTCGGCGATATTGGCCAGGTTAAGAAACTGGTTAAAGGCCCGCGCTACCGGCAGCAGCTCGTCTTCTTTAAGGCTGTCGAGGGTGCTTTTCAGTTGCGCGGCGCCCTCGGCGGAGCCTTGGCGTGCGGCTTTGGCGCCTTTGCGGATTTTCTCGATCTTGTCGACAAACCCTTCTCCACGCTGAGCGCCGATGGTTTCACCCAGCAACTCGCCGAGCAGATGAACGTCTTCACGCAAACGCGCGTCGATTTGGGCCATTAGCGCTTCTCCGCTGCCAATTCAGATTCAGATAGAGCTTAACCCTCGCTGAGAAACACGCGAGCACGGTTTCGAGAGTGCCGTTAGCGCCACCTTCTTACAAGGTTGCGACGAATGACATGGACCGCAGCGGGCAGCGTCTAGTCTGAAACAGGTAAGCCGGCCGCCGCACCCCACGAGGGAACTTAGCAGCCGCGCGATCAAAAACCACCCACGAGGTATTTATGAAGATTCGCGAACTTGTTCGCCATTGGGAGAACTTTGCCACCGGCCGCCTGACCCGCAGCCCATACCACGTCCACCTCGACCTGGAAGCCGCCGCGCGCCTGGCAGCCCTGGCCGAGATGTACCCCAAACGTCAGCCCGAAGAGTTGCTCGGCGAATTGATTGGCGCTGCGCTGGAAGAACTCGAAGCCGGCCTGCCCTACGTAAAAGGCACCCACGTGGTGGCCACCGACGAACAGGGCGATCCGCTCTACGAAGACATTGGCCCTACCCCGCGCTTTCTCGAACTGTCGAAAAAGCACTTGCATGAATTGAGCGCGCAACTGGATAGCACCAACCATTGATATTTCGTTGGGTCGGTCCGCGTGCGGTGAGCGCAGCGAAGCCCAACACGTAGACCGATACGCGCCGGCCTCTGGTCGGCCTGTTGGGCTTCGCTGCGCTCAACCCAACCTACGTCCCCCCCCCGCAACGCCCCTAACCACGGGCATCCGCGCCTTCCGTCGTAAATTATGTTGAACATTTTTTACCACCTCCAAGTCACAGGAAGTAAGCCAGCGCATTTGCCATTAGCCGGCAATGTATAGCCATCGTCGGCTATCTATCGGTAATTAGCATGCATCTGGCAGGCAAGTTGTCTTGAGTGAAGACACCTGTGAAAGACCCCAATGGAGCGGAACATCATGAAGACAAGCCCTGCTTTTACCCAACCTAAAGCGCTGTTGGCGGCCCTGGCCCTGGGCAGCACCGTGCTGCTGGCCGGTTGTGCCGGTAACCCGCCAACCGAGCAATTCGCCGTGACCAACACCGTGGTGAAAAGCGCCGTAGCCGCTGGCGGCCCGGAATACGCACCGGTACCGATGAAGTCGGCGCAGGACAAACTGGTGCAAGCCGAAACCCTGCTGCGTGATGACAACTACGAGCAAGCCCGCGTGCTGGCCGAACAAGCCGAATGGGACGCCCGCGTAGCCGAGCGCACCGCCTTAGCGGCTAAAGCGCAGAAAAACCTGCTGGACTCGCAGCGCGGCGTGCAACAGATCCGCGAAGAAGGCGCTCGCACGCCAATCATCGTGCAGTAACGCGCAAAGCCTCTGCCTAGATAAGGACAATCACCATGAATAAATTAATCTCTGTTTCTGCCCTGTCGGTTCTCAGCCTGGCCCTGGTGGCGTGCGCCTCCAAGCCCAACCCAAACCTGGAACAGGCCCATAGCAACTACTCGGCACTGATCGCTCAGCCGCAAGCGCAAAGCCAGGCGTCTTTGGAAACCAAAGAAGCCGGCGATATGCTCGCCCGTGCTGACCAGGCCTACGCCAACGGTCAAACCCCGGCGCAGGTTGACCACCTGGCCTATATCACCAATCAGCGTGTGGAAGTGGCCCGCCAGACCCTGGTGCTGAAAAACGCCGAACAAGGCCTGGCCCAAGCACCGGCGCTGCGCACCCAAGCGCAGCTGGATGCGCGTAACGCCCAGGTCGACACCCTGCTGCAACAGCTCAAGCCAAAAGAGACGCCGCGCGGCACCGTGATCACCCTGGGTGACGTGCTGTTTCAGATCGACCGCTCGGAGCTGACCGCTAACGGCCTGCAAAACGTGCAGCAGTTGGGCAACTACCTGCAACAGAACCCTACCAGCCAAGTGGTGGTAGAGGGCTTTACCGACAACACCGGCACCACCGACCACAACCTGCGCCTGTCCCAGGCACGTGCTGACTCGGTACGGAGTGCACTGGTGGCCATGGGCGTTTCGCCCGCCCGTATTACCACGGCTGGTTTCGGCAAGGACTATCCGGTAGCGAGCAACGCTTCGCCGGATTCGCGCACCCTGAATCGCCGTGTGGAAGTGACCATTGCTAATGGTCCTGCACCGGTTGCGCCGCGCGTGCTGTAAGGGTTACACGCAATAAAAAATCCCGCTTTCGAGCGGGATTTTTTTGGCTTCAATGTCGGTGCAACTGGGCTCCTGTCTGCGTCGTCCCCGCGCAGGCGCGGCCCCAGGTATGAAGATGGCAGACCACCGTCAATGCCGTTTATGCACCCCCGGCACATGCAAATGCCCTGCTTCTATGCAGGCGTCGCTGGCCACGGAAGGCGGTGCAGGCTGCTCCAACTCGCGCAAAATTCCGCAGGCCTCACTGTTGCCGGCAATCTGGCAATGGGCGCGCAAATCGCGCAGTTGATCCTGCAATGAGCGCAATTCGTTAATCCGCACTTCCACGTGATGAATGTGCTCGTCGATCAAGTGATTGGCTGCCGTGCAATCGGCTTCCGGCGCATCGCGCAGGGCCAGCAATTCTCGAATTTCCTGTTGCGTCATATCCAGCGAGCGGCAGTGGCGAATAAACGCCAAGCGCTCGACATGCACCTGGGTGTACTGCCGATAGTTGCCTTCTGAACGTGCAGGTTCCGGCAAAAGACGTTCGCGTTCGTAGTAGCGGATGGTCTCCACCGGGCAGTCGGTCAGGCGCGCCAGTTCACCAATTTTCATCCTTTGCCTCTTATCGGTTGACTCTGTAGTAGCTACAGGGTGTGCAATCGCCGCCATAGCGTCAACACGCGACGCGCAAATGGAGTTTTCATCATGGGCCAAGACCACCATCACTGTTGCGACCACGACCACGCAGCGAAACCCGCTGCGGCCGGCGTGGCGGCGATCAGCGGCGCCACCGGTGAGTTGCGTTGGAGCAGCCTGCGCATCGACGCCATGGACTGCCCCACTGAAGAACGTCTGCTGCGTGATGCCCTGGGTAAGGTAAAAGAAGTGGAAGCGCTGGAGTTCAACCTGATCCAACGCGTGCTGCGCGTGCAGCATCGCTTCGCTGAAATACAGCCGCTGCAAAAGCTGATCGCGACGTTGGGTATGCAGGCGGAACCGCTGGACGCTGCCACCCCGCCGCCAGCCGCCACGCATAAACCGTGGTGGCCGCTCGCGTTGGCCGGTGTTGCCGCGCTGGTCGCAGAAATCCTCGAATGGACCGCTGTCGGCCCCACCTGGCTGATCGCCCTATTTGCCTTGGGCGCCATTGCTGGCGCTGGCTTGCCGACCTACCGCAAGGGCCTGATCGCCCTGAAAAACCGCAACCTGAATATCAATGCGCTGATGAGCATCGCCGTCACCGGCGCCGTACTGATTGGCCAATGGCCAGAAGCAGCAATGGTCAGCGTGCTGTTTGCGATTGCCGAATTGATTGAGGCCAAGTCGCTGGAGCGCGCGCGTAAGGCCATCCGTGGTCTGCTCGACCTCACCCCGGCACAAGCCACGGTGCAGGTAGACGGCCAATGGCGCGAAATGCAGGTGGCGCAGGTGGCACTGGGCAGCCGCGTTCGCGTGCGCCCTGGCGAACGCATTGCTCTAGACGGCCAGGTAGTAAGCGGCCGCTCCAGCGTCAATCAGGCCCCCATCACCGGCGAAAGCCTGCCGGTGGAAAAAGCCCCGGACGATGTGCTGTTTGCCGGCAGCATCAATGGCGAAGGCGAGCTGGAATACAGCACCACCCGCGCCGCCGACGACAGCACCCTGGCGCGCATCATTCACGCTGTGGAAGAAGCACAAAGCTCAAAAGCGCCGACCCAGCGTTTCGTCGATCGCTTCTCGCGCATCTACACCCCAACCGTGTTTGCCATCGCCCTGCTGACTGCCGTGGTGCCGCCGCTAATCGTTGGCGGTGATTGGCTGGGCTGGATTTACAAAGCCTTGGTGCTGCTGGTAATCGCCTGCCCCTGTGCGCTGGTGATTTCTACCCCAGTGACACTGGTCAGCGGCCTGGCAGCAGCGGCGCGTAACGGCATTTTGGTTAAGGGCGGCGTGTTCTTGGAAATGGGCCGGCAGTTGGCCTGGGTTGCCTTGGATAAAACCGGCACCCTCACCCACGGCCGTCCGCAGCAAACCGATGTGATGCTACTTGGCGAACAACCGCAGGCTCGCGTTCTGGCCGCCAGTTTGGCTGCACGTTCCGACCACCCGGTATCACAAGCCCTGGCCCGTGCCGCCGGTGAAGAACAGATCGCGCTGGTAGAGGTACAAGAGTCCACCGCGTTGCCAGGCCGTGGCACAAAAGGCAGCATCAACGGCACCACCTACCACCTGGGCAATCATCGCCTGGTGGAAGAACTGGGCCTCTGTTCGCCTGAGCTGGAAGCCAAGCTGGATACCCTCGAACGCCAAGGCAAAACCGCCATCGTGCTGCTTGATGGCAGCGGCCCACTGGCGATTTTTGCCGTGGCCGATGCGGTGCGGGAAACCAGCCGCGAAGCGGTGGCCGAACTGCATAAACTTGGGGTGAAAACCTTGATGCTGACCGGCGACAACCCGCACACCGCCGCCGCTATCGCCAGCCAAGTGGGGATCGACGAAGCCCAGGGCAATCTGCTGCCAGAAGACAAGTTGGCCGAAATTCAGCGCCGTCAGGTGGATGGTCAGCGCGTCGGCATGGTGGGCGACGGCATCAACGATGCGCCGGCACTGGCGCGTGCCGATATTGGCTTTGCCATGGGTGCAGCTGGCACCGACACCGCCATTGAAACCGCCGGCGTAGCGCTGATGGACGATGACTTGCGCAAGCTGCCCGCGTTTATTCGCCTGTCGCGACGCACCCATACCGTGCTGATGCAGAACATCGGCTTGGCGCTGGGCATCAAGGTGGTGTTTTTGGCGCTGACGCTGGCCGGGATGGGCAGCCTGTGGATGGCGGTGTTTGCCGACATGGGGGCGAGTTTGTTGGTGGTGTTTAACGGCTTGAGGTTGTTGCGCACGACCGTGTAACGGCTGGCCCTCTCCCCTAGCCCCTCTCCCGCAAGCTGGAGAGGGGAACCTGACCGCATTTCAGCTCAGGCTGAACGAAACCCTCAAACCCAACTTGATCGCCCCACTCTGCCGGCTAGGGCGGCCGGCTAGGCGAGAGGGTTTTAAGCCATCACTCCGTCTTCTGCGGCGTCTCCTGCCCCATGCAGCGCACGGCTTTTTTGCGGTTATCCACCAGCACGCCGGTCAGGCCTTTTTGCTCGGTATCAAACAACACCACTACGCCATCCACGCACTGCGCCACCTGGGCGGCAGGCTCCAGGGAAATTTTGTAGTCCTCACCCGGCACGGTCTTAAGCATGGTGAATTCGGACAGCAACAAGGCATCTTCCGGTTTGGCGATATGCAGGTAGCCGTAGTACCAGAGCGCAGCCACGGTGCCAAAAATGCTGCACACGCCGGTGATGATCAGGGGGATTGCGTTGCGTTCTTCGCTCATTGCGGGGTCTCTGTCGTGGAGTCTGAATTCGTAGGGTCGGCGTTGGGCACTTCGGCCAGCCGGCGCAGGCCGTCAAAGCCGCGCGGGTCACTCAAGTACATCAGCATTACCTTGCGCCACACGGGGTCGGCAAATGTCTGTACGTGGCCGCCACGGGTTAACTGCAACACCCTTGGCGGGCGCGCAGCTTGATACAAGCTCACCCCGTTGGAAAGGGGCACGACCGTATCGTCGATGCTCTGGTAGAGCAAGATCGGCAGCTGCGACAAATTGCCAATGCTGCGGATAGCGCTGTCGCCATCGGGCACCAGCCAGCTAAGCGGCACTTGTAGCAGCCAGGTCAGCCAGGAGTTATTCAAGGTCAGGCGGGCGATGTCGCGGTAGCTGGCCGGCACACCGTCCAGCACCAGCGCGCTGAGGCGTTTGGCTTGGTCTGGATGCTCGCTCAAGTAATGCACCGCCAGCGCGCCGCCGATGCTTTGGCCGAGCACGTACAGCGGTTGGCTTTGGGTTTCTGGCGCGGCGCGCAGCCAGGCGAAGGCGGCGTCGAGGTCTTGGTAGACACCGGGCAAATCGGCAGAACCCGCGGACTTTCCATAGCCACGGTAGTCGAGCAGCAGCACCTGGTAGCCCTGTTCTGGCAGCCAATAACTGCCGCCCAAGTGGGTGGCAACGTTGCCGCCATTGCCATGCAGGTGCAGCACCGTACCTTTTACCGCCACGCCGGGTTTGGCCGGTAGCCACCAGGCATGCAGACGGGTGCCGTCGGCGGTGGTGAGGGTGATGTCGCGGAATTCGAGTTTGGCGACGGCGGGGGTGTACGGCAGTTCGCGCTGGGGGAAGAACAGCAGGTTGCTGCAGGCGGCTAGGGTGAGGAATGACAGGGCGAGTAATTAGCCGACCTCGTAATGTAGTTACGTAGGTTGGGTTGAGCGTAGCGAAGCCCAACATTGGCCCGCCCCACGGTAGTCTGCCCCTAGTTGGGCTTCGCCTTTGGCTCAACCCAACCTACAGGATGTTCGCGTAGTCCGCCTCGATACGATCCAGGCTCAGGTGGTTGAGGAAGTTGGAGAAGCACATCCACGCCGACAGCGCGTTCAAGTCGCGGAACTGCGGCGGCAAATACTTGGGCGGCACCACCAAGCCTTCGTCTACCAACTGGCGCAGGGTGCGCATATCTTCCAGCGTGGCTTTGCCGCAAAACAGCAGCGGAATGGCCTCAAGCTTGCCTTTGCGCACGGCCAATTGGATGTAGTTGTAGATCAGGATAAAGCCCTTGAGGTACGACAAATCTTTGGTAAACGGCAGGCCATCGGGCGTTGAGCCACGGAAGCTGCGGCTGGCGTTGGCGTAGCTTTGCTCCATGTCGAAGCCTTGCTCGCGGAAGAAGTCGAATACCTGCAAAAAGTCGGCGCCCTCTTCGGCCATATGGATGGCGCGGGTGCGGTTGGTCAGTTTGCGCAGGCGGCTGGGGTAGGAGGCGAAGGCAATCACTTCCATAAGAATGGCCAGGCCTTCCTGGGTCACCGTCGACGAGGGTGGGCCTTTGGCCAGAAAGGTGCAGATCGGCTGGTTCAAGCCGTTCAGCGTGGTGCCGACATGCACCAGGCCTTCGTGCACTTCCAGAGCACGCACATCACGCTCGTTGAACATGGCATCGGCGCGAATCTTGATGTAATCGGCGCCGGCCGCCGCATCTGCCAGAATGCCGTCCGACTCGAATACGCGGATGGTGCTCTGTTCTTCGCCAAACACGGTATTCAGACGGCCTTGCAGCATCGCCACGGCGTCCTTGGCGGTGAGGGTTTTCGGTTCGTCTTTGAGGTCGCCGCGGTCGTCGATTTTATTCAGGTAATCGGAAAACATCAGGCCCAGGTCGGCCAAGGTCGGGTCGCCAGCATGGAAGGCATCGGAGGCCGAGCCGTAGAGTTCTTGCGAGATCAGGCCGAAGTCTGGTGTGCCGCGCGCTTCAAGCATGCGGATGACCATGCGGTATTCCTTGCACATGCGTCGCATGATCTGCCCAACCGGGTTGAACTGGCCGAGCTGGCGGGTGATATCGCGCTCGATATTTTGAAACTCCAGCTTCTTCGCCCCGGAGTCAAAACCCAGCGGCCGCCCGGCGTAGTAATCGCGGTCGACCTGCGGCAGTTGCTTGCCCTTGCCCTTGAAGAAGGCCTGACGAACGTTGTCGTCCCACTTGACGGCATCCAGCACACGGATCGGCGTTTGCGCCTCCACCAAGCGGTCAGACAAGGCGCGAATGATCAGTTGGTAGTTGTCCAGCGGGGTTTGGCTGTTCATCGGTCCCTCGTCAGGTAATCAGTCTCCGGTGCGCTGGTAGCGCGCCACCTCGATAAATACATCCGAATTGGCCTGATCGTCCAGATAGGCGAAGACTTTCGCCAATGGGCTGCTGATCAATACGCCGTCGCCTTCCGGGGTTTGCACCACATCACCTTGCAGAGTACCGACTTGCAGCTCCTGATTGATGCGATCGATGTCGAGGTTATACAGCACCAGTTCGTTGCTCTTGGTCAGCTCGAAACCGCCAATGGCAAAGTTGGCGCCAAGGCTTTTCGGCAGGCCGGCCGACAGGTACCAGCGGCTGCCGTGATGGGCCACGGTAAAGCTGTACTCTTCAACGCTTTTGTCGTTGTCCGGCGAGTTGATATAGGTGCGTGCTTTATAGACGTTGGAGCCGGAGCGGCTGATATCGAGGTAGAGGGTTTCGCCAAACTCGTTTTTGCGCGACCACTCGCCCAACAACGGAATAGGCGCCGCCTCGTTGGCCGGGATGGGGTCTTTAAAGGTCACCAGGCAACCGCTTAGCAGCAGAAAAGACAACGCCATCAGTACTCGCCAGGTGTTCATCGCCCTCTCCATCGCGTGCCCCATGCTTTTCACCATTGCCATCACCTGCGACCTCTGCTCAAACCAAAACGGCGCAACCTACTGCACAAATGTGACAGGTAGTAGGCGGGAGGATTCATCCGCTAGATGCATCCGCAGGTTGAGCTGTAACGCCCTACCTGCGCGGTCCGCGCCTATTCGCGGCGCTATAAGCCCAACACCAGATACATATAACGCTTGAGCACCGCCAGCATCTCGGCGCCGTTGAGGTTTTGCGCCCCATCGATCAAGCCTTGGTATTCCATGCGCTCGACGATACCGGTGAGCAACTTAGCGTCTTGTTCCGGTTCTTGCGAGCCGAGCACTTCAAAGAAGTGCGTGGCGCCTTGTTGCAGAATCTGCCGATGCGAGCGCACCAGGTCATGCAAACGCGGGTTAAGCAGCGCTTCCTGCTGAAAGGCCCGCTCGGCGAGCAAATGGGCCGGACGCTCCTGCACTTGCTGACGCACGTACTCCACCGCCATGGCTGCAATGTAGTCGGCCAGGGCACGGCGCGACTCGACGCTACCGTCCTGCTTACCAACCCGATCGCGCAACAGCACTTCAGTGCTGTCCCAGAACGCGGCCATAGCAGCGGCACTGCGCTCGACAAACAAGGCGAAGGTATCGGTGATCAGGTCGTTGATGTCTTTGAAATAGTAGGTGGTGGCCGACAACGGCACTTCCGCCTCGGCGGCTACGGCGCGGTGGCGAACGGCGCGCACGCCTTCACGCACAATAATGCGCAGGGCCGCATCGAGAATCGCCTGGCGGCGTTGCTCGCTGCCCTGGCGGCTGGCCTTGCGGCCTTGGTACTGAACACTTTCGGCAACGGCGCTGGCCACATCGGCGGCGCTGTCTCGGGCAGGGTGGGTCACGACTGGGCTTACCTCGCGCAATGGTCAAACTCTCGCCTTGGAACGTCCTTCGGCAGAATAGATCCCCGCTACCCGTACATAAAGGCATAACAAACCCGGCAACAAAAAGCCGCCCGGAGGCGGCTCTTTATCAGCATCAGGCTTGCGGGCGCATATGCGGGAAGAGGATCACGTCGCGAATAGACGGCGCATCCGTCAACAACATCACTAAACGGTCGATACCAATGCCTTCACCGGCGGTTGGCGGCATGCCGTACTCCAAGGCGCGGACGAAATCGGCGTCGTAGTGCATGGCTTCGTCATCACCGGCGTCTTTGTCGGCCACCTGGGCCTGGAAGCGTTCGGCTTGGTCTTCGGCGTCGTTCAGCTCGGAATAGGCATTGGCGATTTCGCGGCCGCCAATAAACAGTTCAAAGCGGTCGGTCACGCTTGGGTCGTTGTCGTTGCGACGGGCCAGCGGCGAGACTTCGAACGGGTACTGGGTAATGAAGTGCGGCTGCTCCAGCTTGTGCTCAACCAGCTCTTCAAAAATCATCACCTGCAGTTTGCCCAGGCCTTCAAAACCCAGCACCTTGGCGCCAGCTTTTTTGGCGATGTCGCGGGCCTTGTCGATATCGGTCAGGTCTGCGGCGGTGAGTTCCGGGTTGTACTTGAGGATCGAGTCAAACACCGACAGGCGCGCAAACGGCTCGCCAAAGTGGAAGACCTTGCCTTGGTACGGCACATCGGTGCTGCCCAGAACCAGCTGCGCCAATTCGCGGAACAACTCCTCGGTGAGGTCCATGTTGTCTTCGTAGTCGGCGTAGGCCTGGTAGAACTCAAGCATGGTGAATTCTGGGTTGTGCCGCGTCGAAACGCCTTCGTTACGGAAGTTGCGGTTGATCTCGAACACACGCTCAAAGCCACCCACTACCAAACGCTTGAGGTACAGCTCCGGCGCGATGCGCAGGTACATGCCCATATCGAGCGCGTTGTGATAGGTCTCGAACGGCTTGGCCGCCGCGCCACCAGGGATGGCTTGCAGCATCGGCGTTTCCACTTCAAGGAAATCGCGTTTCATCAAAAAGCTGCGGATATGCGCAATCACTTGCGAACGCACGCGGAAGGTCTGGCGAGTTTCTTCGTTAACGATCAGGTCAACGTAGCGCTGGCGATAGCGGGTTTCGGTATCGGTCAGGCCGTGGTGTTTGTCTGGCAACGGGCGCAGCGACTTGGTCAGCAGGCGCACATTGGTCATTTCCACGTACAAGTCGCCCTTGCCGGAGCGGGCCAGGGTGCCTTCGGCGGCGATGATGTCGCCCAAGTCCCAGGTTTTGACTTCGGCGAGTTTTTCTTCCGAGAGCACTTTGCGGTTTACATACACCTGAATGCGCCCGCTCATATCTTGAATAACCATGAACGAGCCGCGGTTAAGCATGATGCGGCCGGCAACCTTGACTGGAATGGCAGCGGCTTCCAGCTCTTCCTTGCTCTTGTCGACGTACTGTTTCTGCAGGTCGTTGCAGTAGCTGTCGCGGCGGAAGTCGTTGGGGAAGGCCTGACCCTTGCTGTTTCCTTGCGCAGGGCGATCAAGGTGTTTTCTTCCTGTTGCAGGGCTTGCAGGTCGGGTTGTTGGTCGCTCATGTCTTTGGTTTCCAGTACGTTGCATTGCCCGCCGGGGGGCTTTATATCGAGGCCGAAATTACAGCCCTTGCTTAAGGCTCGCGATCAGGTACTCGTCGATGTCACCGTCCAACACCTTGTCGCAGTCGCTACGTTCGATGCTGGTGCGCAGGTCTTTGATGCGCGAAGCATCCAGTACGTACGAACGGATCTGGTGACCCCAGCCGATATCCGACTTGGTGTCTTCCAGCGCCTGGGACGCCGCGTTGCGCTTCTGCACTTCCTGCTCATACAAGCGGGCGCGGAGCATTTTCATCGCGGTGTCTTTGTTGGCGTGTTGCGAGCGTTCGTTCTGGCAGCTGACCACGGTGTTGGTCGGTACGTGGGTAATACGTACGGCCGAGTCGGTGGTGTTTACGTGCTGACCACCGGCACCCGATGAACGATAGGTGTCGATGCGCAGGTCTGCCGGGTTGATCTCGATTTCGATGTTGTCGTCGATTTCGGGCGACACAAACACCGCCGAGAACGAGGTATGGCGACGGTTGCCGGAGTCGAACGGGCTTTTCCGCACCAGGCGGTGCACGCCAATCTCGGTACGCAACCAACCAAAGGCGTACTCGCCTTTGATATGCACGGTAGCGCCTTTGATACCGGCTACTTCACCGGCCGACAACTCCATGATGGTGGCGTCAAAGCCGCGTTTGTCAGCCCAGCGCAGGTACATGCGCAGCAAAATGTTGGCCCAGTCCTGGGCTTCGGTGCCGCCGGAACCGGCCTGGATATCCAGGTACGCGTTGTTGGGGTCCATCTCGCCGCTGAACATGCGGCGGAACTCGAGCTTTTCCAGCGCTTCGCGCAGGCGTTCTACTTCGGCCGTCACGTCGTCGACCGCGCCCTGGTCTTCTTCCTCAGCGGCCATCTGCAACAGGTCGCGGGCATCGCTAAGGCCGCTGGTCATTTCATCGAGGGTTTCGACGATAAGCGCCAAGGCAGCGCGTTCGCGGCCCAGGTTTTGTGCGTATTCGGGGTTGTTCCACACGGCCGGGTCTTCCAGCTCGCGGTTGACTTCAGTCAGACGATCACTCTTGTGATCGTAGTCAAAGATACCCCCGAATGGTCTCGGAACGTTCGGAGAGGTCCTTGATGCTGTTAAGGATCGGTTGGATTTCCATGGTGGCTTGAACTTTCGAAAAGCCGGCGAGTATACCCCAGTCATTACAAGCCTTGCAGCCGCCATTCGGGCATGATGAACGACCTTTAAAACGATCGACCTGCATTCGCGCAGTGGTTATCGGAGCTTTCTGTCTATGCGCCAAGCTATAAGTTTGCGTAGTCGCCTTGCCCTTTGGGTGGCGCTGTTGGTCTGCCTGCTGAGCTGGGTGCTGGGTGCGGTGATAGGCCACGAGTCGAGCGAACGCATTCGCGAGGAAATCGGCCACGACCTGGGCGAAGTTGCCTACCAGATGGTCGACCGCCTGGACCGCGACATGGCGCAACGCGCCAGCATGTTGCAAGTGCTCGGCAACCTTGAAGCGCTGCGCGACCTCAGCGATATCGGTGAAGTCAAAAAACTGCTCAATAGCCTTAACCGTGAATTCCCGGCAATTTCCTGGATTGGCCTGACCGACCCGGCCGGTTTGGTGCTCGCCTCCACCGACGGCATTCTGGAAGGCGTCAGCCTGGCCCAGCGCCCGGTTTATATCGAAGGCAGGAAAGGCCTGTTTATTGGCGATGTGCACGACGCCGTACTGTTGGCCAAGGTGTTGCCTAACCCCTCAGGGGAGGCGATGAAGTTTGTCGATATTGCACTGCCGGTACTCGACGCCAAACATCAGTTGGTCAGCGTGCTGGTCTCACACTTGTCTTGGCGCTGGACCGACGACGTACGCCGCGCGGTGCTGGAGCCCATGCAGGAACGGCGCAATGTCGAAGCGCTGATCATCGGCAGCGACCGCACCATCTTGCTGGGGCCCAACGCCATGATCGGCCAACACCTGCCACTACCGGCGCTCGATAGCCCGCATGACACCGACAGTTTTTACGCCGTGCAAACCTGGCCCGATGGTAAGCAATACCTGACCGGCTTCGCCCCCAGTCACGGCTCCGGCAACTATCCAGGCTTAGGTTGGACGGTGGTTACTCGCCAACCCTTGGAGCAGGCCTATGCACCCGCCACCGCGTTACAAACCGAGATTCTTATCGGTGGCAGCGCTGCGGCACTGGTCTTCGCCTTTATTGGCTGGCTGTTGGCCGGCTATATCAGCAAACCCCTGCACGAGATCGCCAATGCCGCCGACAAACTCAGCGCCGGTGAAATCGCCGTGCTGCCCGAGCTGCGCGGCACCCGGGAGGTCGAAGCGCTAAGCCAGTCCCTGCGCCATTTGGTTGAAAGCCTGACCAACCAGCAAAACGCCCTTGGCGTGATGGAGTCGCGCGCCTATCAAGACCCGCTTACCGGCCTGGCCAACCGCGCCGCCTTGGACAAACACCTGACGCAAACCGAGCACCATAACCGCCGCACCGACAACAGCGTGGCGCTGCTGTACCTCGACCTGGATGGCTTCAAGCCGGTAAACGATACCTACGGCCATGCCAGTGGCGACAAGCTGCTGCAGGAAGTCGCCAAGCGCTTGCGCCTATGCCTGCGCGAACACGATTTAGTGGCGCGCCTGGGCGGCGATGAATTTGTGATGGCGCTGCATGTGATTGGCCCGCAACCGCTTGAGCAAGCCTTGCAGATCGCTCAGCGCGCGTTGAGCGAACTCGCAGAGCCGATTCAACTGGGCGAGCACAGCGTGCAAATCAGCTGCAGCATTGGCGGCGCACTCTGGCCGCAGCAGCACAGTGATATGACCGAAGTGCTCAAACTGGCGGATCAGAGCCTCTACCAAGCCAAACATGAGGGCAAGAATCGGGTGGTGTTTTACCCTAGTGAATAGCCGCCCCCGCACTGCCCGCTAAGGCAGTGCGGGCGAGGGCTCACACCGCTTGACGCACCTGGCTCTCCAACTCCAGTTTCAGTGCGGGATCGAGCTTGAGCTGCTTGGCCAACTCGTCCAGATAAGCGCGTTCCATAAAGTGCTCTTCATCGACCATCAGCACACTGGCTACATACATCTCGGCGGCCATTTCCGGCGTGGTGGCTGCGCGGGCAACGTCGGCGGGGTCGAGGGCTTTGTTGAGCTCTTGATCGAGCCAGGTTTTCAGCTCGGCGTCGTCGGTGAGCTTTACCAACTCGCCTTCGATCAACTGCCGCTCACGCCCATCAACATGGCCATCGGCTTTGGCCGCCGCCACCAAGGCTTTCAAAATTGCCTGGCTATGCAGCTCGGCTTGTGGCGCCGGCAAACGGTCGAGGGTTTGCGGCTCGGGGGTGTTGCTGGCGCCAGCGGCCTGGTTGGCTTGCCAGTTGCCATAGGCTTTGTAGGCGATTACGCCAAGAGCCGCGAGGCCACCGTAGGTCAGGGCTTTGCCGCCCAGCTTGCGGGCGCTCTTGTTGCCCAACAGCAGGCCCATGGCCCCGGCTGCCAGGGCACCGCCGCCGGCACCACCGAGCAAACTGCCGAGGTTGGCGCCGCCGAGCAGGCCGCCTACGCCGCCGCTGGCACTGTTGGGTTTGCCGCCAGAGGCCTTGTTTTGCAGCAAGTCTTGGCCGGATTTCAGCAGTTGATCAAGTAAGCCACGGGTATTCATACAGCCTCCAATCGTCAAATAAACCGACCGGCAGACTAGAACCAAACCGAGCAAAAACCCTGCACAAGAGTGTTTGCGGATGTTGCTTTTGGTGAAGGCGGCGATAACGTAGGTTGGGTTGAGCCGAAGGCAAAGCCCAACGGTTTTCGTGAGACCGATACGCGCCGGCCTGCGGCCGGCCTGTTGGGCTTCGCTGTGCTCACCGCACGCGGACCGACCCAACCTACGTCCCACCCAGGCCCAATTGGCTACAACATGCCTACCTGATTACGCCCCGCGTTCTTGGCCTGATACAGCGCCCGGTCCGCCGTTTGAATCAGTAACCGATGCTCTTCATTTTGCTGCGGCAGCATGGTCGCCAGGCCAATGCTCACGGTGAGCACCGCACCCTCTTTGGGCGAGGTGTGGGAAATGTTCAGCGCTTCCACGGCGCGGCGGATTTTCTCCGCCACCAACCGCGCGCCACCCGACGATGTACTCGGCAACACCATGGCAAATTCCTCGCCGCCGTAACGGGCCGGCAAGTCTGAAGGTCGGCTGCAACCGCTGCGAATGGCATCGGCCACCTGGTGCAGCGCTTCATCACCTTTTAAATGGCCAAAGCTGTCGTTGTAAGCCTTGAAATAGTCGACGTCGATCATCAGCAGTGACAGCTGACTCTGCTCACGCATCGCACGGCGCCATTCCATTTCCAGGTATTCATCGAAGTGGCGACGGTTGGACAGCCCCGTCAGGCCGTCGGAATTCATCAGCCGTTGCAGCACCAGGTTGGTTTCCATCAACTGCTGCTGGCTTTCGCGCAGGGCGCGGTGAGCTTCGTCGCGTTGCAGCTGCATTTGGAACGAGCGCGAGTGGTAGCGAATACGGGCGATCAGCTCGATGGCGTCCGGCAGCTTCACCAGGTAGTCGTTGGCACCGGCGCCAAAGGACGAGCTTTTGATCATGCCGTCGTCTTTGGTCGACAGCACAATAATCGGGATATCCGCCGTCACCGGGTTGGCGCGGTAGGCACGCACCAGCGCCAGGCCGTCGACGCCAGGCATCACCAAGTCTTGAATGATCACCGTGGGTTTGATCGCAACGGCCTGAGCCACCGCTTGATGAGGGTCGGAGCAGAAGTGGAAGCCGATAGTTGGCTCATTCGCCAGGGCGCGGCGAATGGCTTCACCGATCATCGCTTGATCGTCCACCAGCAACACCATCACGGCGTTTTCATCATTAATCACTGCGCGATCACCCTCGATTAATCAGTGTTGTTTTAGCCGGGCCTAGGTCCAGAGCCGACAAACCGTTGGGGCAATAGCATCCAACGGGCAGATTTCCACGGCGGCATCAATGGCGGCGGCCGCTTTGGGCATGCCGTACACCGCCGATGAAGCTTGGTCCTGGGCGATGGTATGGAAACCCCGCTCACGCATTAGTTTCAAGCCATTGGCGCCGTCGCGGCCCATGCCGGTGAGCAATACGCCAATGGCCTCACCCTGCCAATACTGGGCGACGCTTTGAAAAAACACATCAATCGAGGGGCGATAAATATGCTCGCTGGGCTCCACGGTATAACTCAGGCAGCCATCTTTAAGCAGGCGCAGGTGGTTGTTGGTGCCTGCTAACAGCACGCTACCCACCTGCGGTTGTTCGCCGTTCTGGGCCAAGCGCACCGGCATATTCGAAGCACTGCACAGCCAGTCGGCCATGCCAGCGGCAAACACCTGATCCACATGCTGCACCAGCACCACGGCGGCGGGAAAATCCGCCGGCAGTTGTTTAAGCAAAATTTCCAACGCCGCCGGGCCGCCTGCCGAAGAACCGATGGCCAGCAAGGCTGGGCATTGGCGCGCAGGCGACGTGGCCGTGGTGCGCGCGCTCGGGCGTTTTTCCTGCTGGCCTAATAACCAGCCAATATTTTGAATTTTGCGCAGCAACGGTGCGGCGGCCTCGCGGGGGTCACCGACGCCGAGCGCGGGAGTGTCGACCACATCCACCGCGCCATGGCCCATGGCCTCGAACACGCGGCCCATGGTCTGCTGCGAATTAACCGTCACCACCACAATCGCGCATGGCGTGCGGGCCATAATCTGCCGGGTGGCTTCCACGCCATCCATCACCGGCATAATCAAATCCATCAACAGCACATCGGGCTTTTGCTCAGCGCATTTGGCCACCGCCTCGGCGCCGTTAACCGCCACCCAAATCACCTGATGCGCCGGTTCCAAAGCCAGCGCGCGGCGCAGTGCCTCCACCGCCAGGGGCATGTCGTTGACGATGGCTATCTTCACGCCTACGGCTCCCCAATCAAATCGACGACCGCATCCAGCAGCGCTTCGTCATGGAAACTGGCCTTGGCCAGGTAATAGTCGGCGCCGGCATCCAGCCCACGGCGGCGATCTTCTTCGCGGTCTTTATACGAGACCACCATCACTGGCAGCGACTGGAGGCGGTTGTCGCGGCGAATCAGGGTCACCAACTCGATGCCGTCCATACGCGGCATGTCGATATCGCTAACCAGCAAATCAAAATGCTCGGAGCGCAGCGCATTCCAGCCGTCCATGCCATCTACGGCCACCGCCACGTCATAGCCACGTTGCAGCAGCAATTTGCGCTCCAGCTCGCGCACGGTGAGCGAGTCGTCGACCACCAGAATGCGTTTGCGCGCCACGGCGCCCACTTGGCGACCACGGTCGATACGCTCCAAACGCCCGGTGCTGAGCAGTTTTTCCACCGAGCGCAGCATGTCTTCCACATCCAGAATCAGCACCGGCGTGCCGTCATCCAGCAGCGCGCCGGCAGAGATGTCTTGCACCTTGCCCAACCGCGCATCAATGGGCAGCACCACCAGCGTGCGCTCGCCGATAAACCGCTCCACCGCCACGCCATACACAGCATCGCGCTCACGAATCACCACCACACGAATATCACCGGCCGAGGCCTCGCCCTCCGGCCGTTGCAACAACTGATGCGCGGCCACCAGGCCCACATGCCGGCCTTCGTGCCAAAAATGCTGACGGCCTTCGAGCTGGACAATATCGTCCGGCGCCAGCTCCAACATGCGTTCGATCTGCCCCAGCGCAAAGGCATAGGCCTCGCCACCAATCATCACCACCAGGCTGCGCACCACCGACAAGGTCAGCGGCACTTCCAGAAGGAACGTCGCGCCCTGCCCCGGCACTTGTTTAAGTTCAATGGCGCCGCGCAACTGGCGCACCATATGCTGCACCACATCCAGCCCCACGCCGCGGCCAGACACCTCGGTCACCGTATCGCGCATGCTGAAACCGGGCAGAAACAAGAAGCTCAGCAGCTCTTCTTCGCTCATCTGCGCGATGGTTTGCGGCGTGGATAACTGCCGTTGGGCAATCGCCCCACGCAACCGCTCTAGGTCGATACCAGCACCGTCGTCACTTAACTCCAGCACCAGCAAACCGGCCTGGTGGCGGGCCTTGATGGTGATCACCCCTTCCGCGGGCTTACCGGCTCGGGCCCGCGCTTCGGGGCTTTCGACACCGTGGTCGACGGCGTTACGCAACAGGTGCACCAGGGGGGCTTCGAGTTTTTCCAGTACCTCACGGTCGACCTGGGTTTTCTTCCCCTCAACGTGCAGGCGCACCTGTTTGCCGAGGGAACGGCCGAGGTCGCGGATCATCCGCTCCTGCCCCCGCAACACATCGTTAAACGGGCGCAGGCGACAGGCCAGCGCGGTGTCATACAACAATTGCGCGCGCTGCTCCGATTGCCAGCTGAACTCATCGAGGTCGCTGGCTTGCTGGGTGAGCATTTGCTGGCAGTCGTCCACCAGGCGCCGGGCATCAGCCAACAGCTCCAACGTTTGTGGATCTATCGCCGTTTGATTGATGGCGTCCTGAACGTTGTTCAACACGCGGCTGGCGCCGGTTTGCAGACGCTTCATGCGCTGCATCGAGGTAAGAAACGGCTTAAGCCGCTGCGACTCCACCAAGGATTTGCTCGACAAATCGAGCAGGCGATTAAGGCGCTCGGCGGTGACGCGTAATACTCGCTCGCCGCCGGCATCGGCTACTGGCGCCTCCTCCACCGTAACCGCCGGTGGCGCAGGTTCGGCTACGGGCGGCAGCGCTTGCGCCGGCGCTGCAGAGGCTTGCGGCTGTGGCGCAGCCAAGCGGTTTTCTTGCATGGCGATCAAACCGCCACGGCTCATGATGTCCATCTGCTCAACAAAGCTGGCAATTTCCAGCGGCGTTACCCCGGAATCGGGTTTGGCCACCCGCAGCAACAAATCGGTGCCTTTGAGCAGCGCATCAATATGCTCAGGCGTCAGGCGCAAACGGCCTTCCTGGGCGCTGACCAGGCAATCTTCCATCACATGGGAGAGGCTCACCCCGGCATCCACACCGACAATGCGCGCCGCGCCTTTGAGCGAGTGGGCTGCACGCATGCACGCCTCAAGCTGGTCGGCCTGAGTCGGGTTGCGTTCCAGCGCCAGCAAGCCGGCATTTAACACCTGGGCCTGGGCCTCGGCTTCTAGCTGGAACAGCTCCAGCATCGAGGCATCGCGCATTTGATCCGGGGTCATATCAGGCTCCGCATCACAGCATGGAGTAACAGGTCTTCATCCAGCAGGCGCACGCTGCGTTGTTGCCAGTGCAATACGCCACGGGTGTATTTGCCGCTGCTGGCGGTACTGGTGGCGGTCGACAGATTGGACTGGCTGGCGCTGGCCTCCAAGAGTTGCTGCTCGGGAAACGCCTGAATACCCAGCACCTCATCCACCGGCACCACCACATTGCCGCCCTGCCCCGCCAGAATCAGCAGACGTGGCAGCACGCGGCCAGGGGTTTTCACCGCCGCGTTATCCAGCCCCAGCAACTCACTTAACGACACACATGGCACCAGCGCGCCACGCACATTGGCCACGCCCAGCAAGGCGCGCGAGCGTTGGTGCGGCAGCGAATGAATCGGTGCCAGGGGCGACACTTCCACCAGGGTACGGGTGGCCAGGGCCAGCCATTCTTCGCCGAGGCGAAACACAATCAGCGAGCGCGTGGCCTGCTGCTTTTGCACATCGGCCTGGTCATAAAGCGCCACGTGTTCCTGGCTAAGGCTGTAACGGTCGAGCAGGCGCGTGGCAGCGGCGGCATACACCTCACAATTGCGGCAATGCACATGCTCGACCAGCTTGGCGCAGCTCTTGTCGCCGCGCACACCCATGCGGTTCCAGCAGTCATCCACATCGTGCTCGCCGCCGTGCAAATTCAGGCCCACCTCATTCATTGCGGCTTACTCCGCGCTGTGCCCGCGCCTGCATACGCTCGGCCCCCACCTTGTCACCCTGCGCCGCCAACAACGCGGCCAACTGCGCGAGCGCCGCCGGGTGCTGCGGTTGCAGGTACAACGCCTTGCGGTAAAAACCCTGGGCGGCAGCGCTGTCGTGGTCAACTTCGCTGAGCAACCCCAACCAATAAAACACCTCGGCCGACGGCCCCTGCTTGGCCAAATAGGCTTCGCAACGCTGGCGTGCTTCGGCACTACGGCCGGCGTTGGCCAGGGCGGCGATTTGGGTCATTTGCTCGGCCCTGTCATCTACCTTGGCGGGCGCTTTCGCCGCAGGCTTTGCCGGCAGCGGTTTAGCCGGCAGCGGGCGAGCGGACGGTTTGGACGCCATTTGCCGTGGCATCACTGGTGGCGACGGCAGGCTGGTATGACGCGGCGCCGTTGGCATTTGCCGGCGAAAGGCAAAAGCCAAGGGAATGCCCAACGACTGCATGCCCACCCGGGTAAACAGGCTGGCCTCGGCTGGGCCGATAAACAGCAGACCATCGTCGCGGGTCAGGCGCTTGAGCACCTCCAACACCTGCTCTTGGGTAGCCAGATCGAAATAGATCAGCAGGTTGCGGCAGAACACCACGTCATAGGCAGGCTCAGCCGCCAGCAACCCAGGCTCGAGCAAATTGCCGGAACGAAAGTGCACCTGCTTACGCACCCGCTCATGGACCGCGTAGCTGTTATCCACCGCCTCGAAATAGCGATTACGAAACGCCAGCGACTCGCCGCGAAACGAATTACGCCCGTACACACCCAACGTCGCGCGCTCAATGGAGGCTGGGCTGACGTCCAGCGCATCCACTTGAAAACGCTCCGGCGCGATGCCGGCGTCGAGTAAGCACATGGCAATTGAATACGGTTCTTCGCCGGTGGAACACGGCAGGCTCAGCAGGCGCAGTGGGCGGCTGCCATTCAGCTCGGAGGCGCGACGCACAGCCAGGCGCGCCAGGGTGGCAAAGGAATCCGGGTAACGGAAAAACCAGGTTTCCGGCACGATCACCGCTTCGATCAACGCCTGCTGTTCAGCCTCCGATTGCTGCACTTGCAGCCAGTAGGTTTCCAGTTCGCGGCCCGGCACCATCGCCATGCAGCGCTGCACCGCGCGTTCGATCACCGAGGCGCCGACGGTAATGGCGTCGAGGCCAATCTTGTCTTTAAGCAATTGCTCGAAGCGCGGGTCGACGCTCATGGCGTAGCCCCCTCGGCAAACAGCAGCGCCTGCACATCGGCGGGCAGCAGCTGCTCAATGTGGATGCGCTGCACCAGGCCGCCGGGGGTTTCAAGCACCGGGCCAAGGTACGGTGAGGCGGCGCTGCTCAAGCCGTAATCGCGAAAATCGTCTGCAGCGCAGCGCAAGGTGTCGCTGGCCTGCTCCAAAATCAGCCCCAGTTGCCGGCCTTGGTAATGCACCAGCACCGTTCGCGTGCTGGTGCGTTGTAAGGCAGGCGTGCCCAGGCTCAGGTGGCACAGGTCGATCACCGGCACCAAATGCCCGCGAAAGGCAAACACCCCCGCCACCCAGGCCGGCGCGCCAGGAATGTGCTTGAGCAATACCCTTGGCAACACCGCCACCACCTCGCGCGCGGCCAGGGCATAGCGCTCCTTGCCGAGGGAGAACAGCAAGTAAAGCGGCGCTTTGGCCTGCTGCAGGTCAGTGGGCATGGCGGCGCCTTAAACCTTAAAGCTCGACACGCCGCTACGCAGGCTGCCAGCCACCTGATTGAGCTCCTCAATGGCAAAGCTGGCCTGACGCAACGACTCCACGGTTTGCCCGGTGGCCTCGCCCAGTTGCGTCAACGCCTGGGTAATCTGCTCGGCACCAGTGGCCTGCGCTTGCATGCCTTCGTTGAGCACCACCACGCGCGGGGCCAATGCCTGCACTTGGTCGATGGTTTGCGACAGCTGCTCGCCCACCTCCTGCACCTCGCCCATACCGCGGCGAACCTGCTCGGAGAATTTGTCCATGCCCATCACACCAGCTGATACCGCCGACTGAATCTCACGCACCATCTGCTCAATGTCATAGGTGGCCACAGCGGTCTGGTCGGCCAAGCGCCGGACCTCGGTGGCCACCACCGAGAAACCACGGCCATATTCGCCAGCTTTTTCCGCCTCGATCGCGGCGTTAAGCGACAGCAAGTTGGTCTGATCCGCCACCTTCACGATGGTGGTCACCACCTGATTAATATTGCTGGCCTTCTCATTCAGAATGCCCAGCTTGGCGTTCACCAACTCGGCGGCGCCCATCACCTGGCGCATGGTTTCTTCCATCCGTTGCAGGCCCACTTGCCCGGCACCGGCCAACGCCGAAGCCTGTTCAGCGGAATAACTCACCTCGCCCATGGTGCGCACCAAGTCGCGCGAGGTAGCGGCAATCTCCCGCGAGGTGGCGCCAATCTCAGTGGTGGTAGCGGCGGTTTCGGTGGCGGTGGCTTGTTGCTGCTTGGAGGTGGCGGCGATTTCCGTCACTGAGGTGGTCACCTGCACCGCCGAGCGCTGCGACTGTGACACCAGCTTGGTGAGGTCATCGATCATGGCATTGAAGCCACTCTGCACCGCGCCAAACTCATCGTTACGCACATCGTCAAACCGCGTAGTGAGGTTGCCGCTGCGCATCACGGTAAGAATCTGCGTCAGGTTATTCAGTGGGCCCATGATCGCGCGCATCAGCACAAAACCGCTGACCAACGCCACGGCAATCACCAACAGCAACGACAGCACCATGCTCACCTTGGCCCCAGCCGCCTGGCCGGCAATAGTAGTGGTGGCCCCATCGGCGCGGTCCTTATTGAACTGCACCATTTCCAGCAACTGTTCACGGCCCTTGGCCCACACCGGCCGCAACTGCTCATTGAGCACCTTGCGCGCCAGCAGCGGCTGGCCCTGCTGGAACTGGCCAAGCACCTCGGACAAGAGCTTATTGAATTGTTCACGCTGCTTAAGAAAGGCATCGAGGTGAGCTTGATCTTGGGCATCAGAAATCGACTTCTGATACTCAGCCACCCGTGCCATCAGCTTTTCATCATTGCTATTGAACTCGGCCAGCGTTGCCGGGTTGATCACTTGCTCATCGGAAAGCCCGACCACTTGCTGGGCGAGGATAAAACTGTCGACCCAGGAGCTGCGGATATAGGAGCTGAAATACACCCCTGGCATGGACTCGTTGGCCACGCTTTTGGCCCCGGCCTCGATGGTCACCAAACGCGAATACGCCACCGCGATCATCAAAATGACAATGGCGATGATCACCGCAAAACTCGCCAAAATGCGCTGGCGCAGGGTCCAATTCTTCACGCGTGCTTCCCCTCTAAACGGTGCAACGGCAGGCTGCAGCGGCCTGCGCGCCAATGCCAGCGACTGTAAGATGCACCCTACAAGGGCGCAAGTTCAAAGCGTAGCAGCGAGTAAGTAGATCAACGACTTAAAGCAGCAAGTTGTAGCAACGCCGTAGGGTGCACAGCCTTGCCCAGCCCTCAGCCAGCCTGTGGCGGTGCGCCATGCACGCGGCCTTTTACCGCGGCGGCGACGCCAAGCAAGCACTGCTTGCAGGCAGCGCCAACGAGGTCGCGGCTTCTGCCTAACCACCTGACCGTTGCTCGTCAGGTGGCGAGCAACCTGTTCTACTTCGGGACCGGCCATGTGCAGGTCTCGTTTATTGGGTTAACGCGCGCGGTGTAGGTTAGGTCGGCCAGCGCACGGTGATGCCCATCAATCAGCCCCAGCCTTGGTGCTGAGCCGAAACCGATACGCGCCGAACCTTAGCTGGCCTATTTGGGCTGGCCCACCTGGGTTTCGCTGCGCTCGCCGTGCGCGGACCAACCCAACGTGTTTGCGCCTTCTGCCATTGAACAAGGACCGAGACCCAATGCCGTCTGCGAGCAGCCGTTCTCGTCACAGCCCTGCCCTTAAGCCGCCCAAGGCCAACCCGGCCCTGTTTATTTTTGCCCTGCTGCTCTTCGTCTCCGGCAGCGCGGCCCTGCTTTACCAAGTGCTGTGGATAAAACAGCTATCACAGGTCGTCGGCGTTGAGGTGTACGCCATCACCACCGGCATCAGCGCGTTTTTTGCCGGCCTGGCCTTGGGTGGGCTGTTACTGGGGCGTTTGGCCGATCGCTTGGCGCGCCCGCTATTGCTGTATGCCGGGCTCGAGTTGGCGGTTGCCGTCGTGGGCATCGCCACGACTTTTGCCCTGGGCAACGCCGCCGCTTTATTTGCCCGCCTGCAAGCCCAAGTCGGCCTGCTCGCCTGGCTGCTGCCCTTCGCCCTGGTCGGTATTCCGGCGTTATTGATGGGCGGCTGCCTGCCAGTGCTGATGCGTGCCATCGGCCCAGCCCCCGGACAACTGAGTAGGGCCGGCGGCCGCCTGTATGCAGCCAACACCGCCGGCGCCATTGCCGGCACCCTACTCACCGCTTTTGTCCTGATGCCCTGGCTTGGCATACACGGCACCGCCGTTGCCGCCGCTGCGCTGAATCTACTCGCCGCCTGCGGCGCGCTGTGGAGGCACCGTGGCCAACGCCCAATGCCGGCGCAACCGGTGGGCGAACACCACCGGCGCAGTGCCCCCGCGCGCTTGGCCCTGGCGCTCTACACCATCGCTGGCGGCGTGGCCGTGGGCTACGAGGTGCTGTGGTCACAAGCGATTGCGCAGTTTATGAGTACGCGCACCTTTGCCTTCGCGGTGCTGCTCGCCACCTACCTCGCCGGCCTGGTGCTCGGTAGCGCGCTGTGCGCCCACCGCGCCGACCGCTTACGCGACCCGTGGGGCGTGTTCGGCTTGCTGATTGCCGCCGCCGGCTTGCTCGCACTGGTGGAAATCGCCGGCCTCGGCCGCTGGTTAGTGGATGCCCAAAGCCATGTGCAAGCCTGGGTACTGATAGCCACCGGCAATGAACTGGCCGCTATGTGCACACGGTTTTTGCTCGCGGCACTGGCCATCGTCTTCTTGCCCACTACGCTCCTGGGCGCAGCCTTTCCCCTGGCATTGCGCCTGGCGGTCGATAGCCGCCATGTTGGCCGCGACGTCGGCACTGTTGTCGCGCTAAACACCTTAGGCGGCATTGTCGGCGTAATGCTCTGCGTCTTTGTGCTGATTCCGTACGTGGGCCTGGTGCACAGCCTGGGTTTGCTCGCCGTACTCGCCGCGTTGATCGGCCTGATCGCCGTCAACGTTGGTGAACAGGTCAGCAACCGCCTGCGCCATGCCGTGCTGGCCGTGGCGTTGCTGTCGGTCGGCGTTGGCCTGTTTACGCCGCCGCAAACCCTGGCCGAACTGCTGCCCGGCGCGCAGAAAGGCAGCCTGGCCTTTTACGAAGAAGGCAGTGGCGGCAGCGTGGCGGTGATCACCCAAGGCAACCCGCAACAACGTGTTAACCGCCTGTATATCCAAGGCGCCTCCAACACCGGCGACGCCATGCCGTCGCTGCGCTATATGCGTCTGCAAGCGCTGCTGCCGTTACTGATTCACCGCGGTGATCCGCGTTCGGCGCTGGTTATCGGCTTTGGCACCGGTATTACCGCCGGCGCCCTGCTGCAATACCCCATGCTGGAAAAACGCGTGGTCACCGAACTGCTGCCCGCCGTAATCACTGCGGCGCCCTTGTTCAAAGGCAACTTCAACGCCGCCAGCGACCCGCGCCTAGACATTCGCCTGCGCGACGGCCGCCGCGAATTGCTCAGAAACCCCGACCGCTACGACCTGATCACCCTTGAGCCGCCACCGCCGTCCGCTGCTGGCGCCGTCAACCTCTACTCCCGTGACTTCTACCGCCTGGCCGCCAGCCGCCTTAACGACAGCGGCATCGTCGCCCAATGGCTGCCGCTGCCGACCCAAACCCTCGAAGAGAGCCGCGCCCTGGTGCAAAGCTTCCTCGACGTTTTCCCCCATGCCTCGCTGTGGAGCAGCGAATTTCACGAAATGCTCTTAGTCGGCTCCTTGCAGCCCATGCAGCTGGACACCGCGCGCATCGCCCAACGCTTCGCCCAAGGCAAGATCGCCAGCACCCTGGGCCAGGTCGGCATCGCCACCCCCGCCGCCCTGCTCGGTACCTGGGTCACCGACCGCGCCGGACTGCAAAGCTTTGCCGGCGATACCCGCGCGGTGACCGACGACTACCCGCGTATCGAATATGCGCCCTGGGTTAAAGCCGATGAGATCGTGCGTACCTTACCGGCGCTGCTGGGCAAAACCACGCGGCCGCCACTGTTGAATGCCGATGCGGCGTTTGTCAGTGCGGTGACTGACCAGCAGGAACGCCTGCAAGACTTTTACGCGGTGGGGTTGCTGGCCTACCAAGGCAAACGCGTGGAGTGGGAGCAGCGTGTGCGCGGGGTGATCGCGCGCGACGCCGACAACCCCTACTACAGCTGGTTTTTGCGCGTGGGTAGGTGAGCGTTAACGGCCGATTGAGCACCACTGGCGCTTCCAAACCAGCCGCCAACCTATCTAAATAATCAATACGCAGACTATCCAACCTATAAATCTCATGGCATTTTCACTGCACTCACGTACTAAGAGCTAAGCCGCCATGATGACCCTGCGCCAAATCCGCCATTTTATTGCGGTGGCTGAAACCGGCTCGATCTCCTCCGCGGCCCAAGCGGTGTTTATTTCCCAGTCGACGCTGACCCTGGCTATCCAGCAATTGGAGCAGGAGATTGGCGTCAACCTGTTTAACCGCCACGCCAAGGGCATGTCACTGACCCACCAGGGCCATCAGTTTCTGCGTCAGGCGCATTTGATTCTGGCCACCGTGGATAATGCCAAACGCAGCCTGCAGCAGAGCACCGATCAGGTCGCCGGCCAGCTCACCATCGGCGTGACCGGGCTGGTGGCCGGCTATTACCTGGCGGATTTGATCACCCGTTTTCAGCGCGCCTACCCCAACGTGGAAATCCGCGTGATGGAGGATGAGCGCCCGTATATCGAGCATTTGCTGGTCAGCGGCGAGATCGACGTGGGCGTGCTGATTCTGTCCAATCTGGAAGACCGCCACGCCCTGCAAACCGAGGTGCTTACCCATTCGCCGCTGCGCCTATGGTTGCCGCCGCAGCATCCGCTGCTGGAGCACGACAGCATCAGCCTGGCGGATATCGTCAACGAGCCAATGATTCAGTTAAACGTCGATGAGATGGGCCTCAATGCCCAGCGCATCTGGTCGCGCGCCGGCTTGCAGCCCAACGTCACCCTGCGCACCGGCTCTACCGAAGCGGTGCGTAGCCTGGTGGCTGCAGGCTTGGGCCTGTCTATTCAGCCGGATATGACCTACCGGCCGTGGTCGCTGGAAGGCGACATTATTGAGGCCCGCGCAGTGGTCGATTTAACCCAGACGCTGGACGTCGGCCTGGCCTGGCGCCGAGGCACGGCGCGGCCTGCACTGGTAGATCCGTTTCTGACGGTAGCGCGCGAACAGCTCAACACCCGCAGGCCATCTATTTAATCGAACGCAGCGTTCAGTATTAAGAATTTGTACCCTACAAAACCGACCACTAGTCTCTGTTGCCATTCGTATCAAGGCATTTCCAGGTGAATTACACCGAGGTGCCCTAGAACAACAACAGTGAGCGAACCTGATGGCCGGTGCGGCGCCCAACCCCTCTTTTTATAGCGAACTGTTGATCGACGGCCGCCTGGTCGCAGGTGAGGGTTTTGTTGAGCCGATCCTCAATCCCGCCACGGGCGACACCTTAATCCGCATCGCTGAGGCCTCTACCGACCAAGTCGAAGCCGCCATTTTTGCCGCCCACCGCGCCTTTGCCGGGTGGGCGCGCACCACCCCACAACAACGCTCGGTCATCCTGCTAAAAATTGCCGATGCCATCGAACAACGCGCCGATCAACTGGCGCAGTTTGAGGCCCTGAACTGCGGCAAGCCGCAGCACTTGGCGCGCCAGGATGATTTAACTGCGGCGGTGGATGTATTCCGCTTTTTCGCCGGCGCAGTACGCTGCCAGACCGGCCAGCTCGCCGGCGAATACCTGCCGGGCTACACCAGTATGGTGCGCCGCGATCCTATCGGCGTAGTCGCCTCCATCGCGCCGTGGAATTACCCGCTGATGATGGCCGCGTGGAAAATCGCCCCGGCCCTGGCTGCCGGCAACACCCTGGTGTTCAAACCCTCCGAACACACGCCGCTGTCGATTCTCAGCCTGGCGCCGGTGTTGGCCGAGCTGTTGCCGCCCGGGGTTATCAATATTATTTGCGGTGGCGGCGAGAGCGTTGGCAGCCATTTGGTTAGCCACCCGAAAGTACGCATGGTGTCGCTGACCGGCGATATCGTTACCGGGCAAAAAATTCTCCAAGCCGCGGCGAAAACCCTCAAACGCACCCACTTGGAATTGGGCGGCAAAGCGCCGGTGATCGTCTGCAACGACGCCGACCTCAAGGCGGTGGTCGAAGGTGTGCGCACCTACGGCTATTACAACGCCGGCCAGGACTGCACCGCCGCTTGCCGCATTTACGCCCAGGCCGGTATCCATGACCGCCTGGTAGCGGAGCTGGGCGAAGCGGTCAGCAGCCTGCGTTTTGCCCGCAAGCGCGATAGCGACAACGAAATTGGCCCGCTGATCAGCGCTCGCCAGCGCGATCGCGTCGCCAGCTTTGTAGAGCGTGCGTTGGGCCAACCGCATATCGAACGGGTGACCGGCGCGGCCGTGCATTCCGGCCCCGGCTTTTACTACCAACCGACCCTGCTGGCCGGCTGCAAGCAAACCGACGAGATCGTGCAGCGTGAAGTGTTCGGCCCGGTAGTGACCGTGACGCGCTTCGACGAACTCAGCCAAGCGGTGGACTGGGCCAACGACTCCGAATACGGCCTGGCCTCCTCCATCTGGACGCAAAACCTCGACAAA
>LNAP01001774.1_pt2 | contig 47719 bp, 31 predicted proteins | sample 602601 | NCBI WGS metagenome assembly LNAP01 (sample SAMN02440304, study PRJNA202911) | soil metagenome | biome: Subtropical and temperate rainforests or woodlands; isolation source: soil samples (1 kg each in a 20% v/v slurry with milli Q water) were... ...
CGGTATCGTGGTGGACGACGCCATCGTGGTGGTGGAGAACGTGGAAAGGCACATCGAGCTGGGAGAAACGCCCGTAGAAGCCACCAAGAAAGCCATGCGAGAGGTGACCGGACCGATCATCGCGACGGCGCTGGTGCTGTGTGCGGTATTTATCCCGGCGGCGTTCATTTCCGGACTCACCGGCCAGTTCTACAAACAATTTGCCCTGACCATTGCCATCTCGACCGTGATCTCGGCGTTCAACTCGCTGACACTGTCCCCTGCCCTGGCCGCCGTGCTTCTCAAGAGCCACCATGCGCCGAAAGATCGCTTTACCAAAGTGCTTGATAAGCTTTTGGGCGGCTGGCTGTTCCGTCCGTTCAACCGGTTCTTCGAACGCGCCAGCCATGGCTATGTCGGCACCGTAGCCCGGGTTATCCGCAGCAGCGGTATTGCCCTGCTGTTGTACGCAGGCCTGATGGTGCTGACCTTCTTCGGTTTCGCTCACACCCCGACCGGTTTCGTACCCGGCCAGGACAAGCAATACCTGGTGGCGTTCGCGCAACTGCCGGACGCTTCGAGCCTGGACCGCACCGAAGACGTGATCAAACGCATGTCCGACCTGGCCTTGAAACAGCCTGGTGTGGAAAGCGCTGTAGCGTTCCCGGGCCTGTCGATCAACGGTTTCACCAACAGCCCGAACGCCGGCATTGTGTTCGTGACCCTGAAACCGTTCGACGAGCGTAAAGACCCGAGCATGTCCGCCGGTGCGATTGCCGGTGCCTTGAACGGTCAGTTCGCCGGGATTCAGGAAGCCTACATGGCGATCTTCCCGCCACCGCCGGTACAAGGCCTTGGCACCATCGGTGGTTTCCGCCTGCAGATCGAAGACCGGGGCAACCTGGGCTACGACGAGCTGTACAAAGAAACCATGAACATCATCACCAAGAGCCACTGGCCGCGCTGTTCACCAGTTACACCGTGAACGTGCCGCAGGTCGATGCCGCTATCGACCGGGAAAAAGCCAAGACCCATGGCGTGGCTGTCAGCGACATCTTCGACACCCTGCAGATCTACCTGGGTTCGCTGTATGCCAACGACTTCAACCGCTTCGGTCGCACCTATCAGGTCAACGTTCAGGCTGAGCAACAGTTCCGCCTCGAGCCGGACCAGATCGGTCAGCTGAAAGTGCGTAACAACAAAGGCGAGATGATCCCGCTGGCGACCTTTATCAAGGTCAGCGACACCTCGGGCCCGGACCGCGTGATGCACTACAACGGCTTCATCACCGCTGAAATCAACGGTGCAGCAGCCCCAGGCTACAGCTCCGGCCAGGCTCAGGCGGCCATCGAGAAACTGCTCAAGGAAGAACTTCCGAACGGCATGACCTACGAGTGGACCGACCTGACCTACCAGCAGATTCTGTCCGGCAACACCGCGCTGTTCGTGTTCCCGCTCTGCGTATTGCTGGCGTTCCTGGTACTCGCGGCCCAGTACGAAAGCTGGAGCCTGCCACTGGCAGTGATCCTGATCGTACCGATGACCCTGCTGTCGGCCATCACGGGTGTGATTGCTTCGGGAGGCGACAACAACATCTTCACCCAGATCGGCTTGATCGTACTGGTGGGACTTGCGTGCAAGAACGCGATTCTGATCGTCGAGTTCGCCAAGGATAAACAGCAGGACGAAGGCATGACCCCGCTGGCTGCGGTGCTCGAAGCCTGCCGCCTGCGTCTGCGGCCGATCCTGATGACCTCCTTCGCGTTCATCATGGGTGTGGTGCCACTGGTGTTCTCCAGCGGTGCCGGTGCTGAAATGCGTCACGCCATGGGTGTGGCGGTGTTCTCCGGGATGCTCGGGGTGACCTTCTTCGGTCTGTTGCTGACACCGGTGTTCTACGTATTGATTCGTAACTTTGTGGAGCGCGGTGAGAAACGCAAAGCGGCCAAGGCCCTGAAACTGGAGGCGCAACAATGAGCCTGAAAGCCTTCCTGCCGAGCCTGCTGGTACTGGCCCTGAGTGCCTGTGCCGTCGGCCCGGACTACAAGACCCCAGCCACTGAACCGGCCAACATCACCACCGCCACCGATGGCGCTGCCGGCCAGAAGAACTTCGACCGCTCGCGTTTCGAAGGTATCTGGTGGCAGCAGTTCGAAGACCCGACTCTCAACCAGTTGGTGACGCAATCGCTGCAGGGCAACCGTGATTTGCGCGTGGCCTTCGCGCGCTGGAAAGCGGCCCGGGCGATTCGCGATGACGCCAGCAATGACGCCATGCCGACCATCACCAGCCGCGTCAGCAGTGATCTGGGCAAAGGTCAGATTCCGGGCCAGACCACCAAACGGGTCAACAGCGAACGCTATGACCTGGGTCTGGACATGGCCTGGGAACTGGACCTGTTCGGTCGCATCCAGCGCAACCTGGAATCCAGCGACGCCGAACAGCAAGCGGCCGAAGCCGACCTGTACCAACTGCAAGTCAGCATGATTGCCGAATTGGTGGATGCTTACGGTCAACTGCGCGGCGCACAACTGCGGGAAAAGATTGCCCTGGCCAACCTCAACAACCAGCAGGAGTCGCGCAAGATCACCGAAAGCCTGCGTGATGCCGGCGTCGGCGATCAGCTCGATGTGGTCCGCGCCGATGCTCGCCTGGCGGCCGTCGAAGCCAGCGTGCCGCAGTTGCAGGCTGAACAGGTTCGGCAGAAAAACCGCATCGCCACGTTGCTGGGTGAGCGCCCGGACAAGCTGACGGTGGACCTGAGTCCGAAAGAATTGCCAGCGATTGCCAAGGCGCTGCCGATCGGTGATCCCGGTGAACTGCTGCAGCGTCGTCCGGATATTCTCAGCGCCGAACGCAAACTGGCTTCGGCCACGGCCCGTATCGGTGTGGCCAAGGCGGATCTGTTCCCGCGGGTCAGTCTCAGTGGTTTCCTCGGCTTTACTGCCGGGCGTGGTTCGCAGATCGGTTCCTCGGCGGCCAACGCCTGGGCACTGGGCCCAAGCATCACCTGGGCAGCGTTTGACCTGGGCAGTGTTCGAGCTCGCTTGCGCGGTGCCGACGCGGAGGCCGAAGGCGCTCTGGCGACCTACGAGCAGCAAGTGCTGCTGGCGCTGGAAGAATCGGAAAACGCCTTCAGCGATTACGGCAAACGCCAGCAACGCCTGATTTCTCTGATTCGTCAGAGTGAATCCAGCCGCGCAGCCGCCGACCTGGCAGAAATTCGCTACCGCGAAGGGTCGTCGGACTTCCTCGTCCTGCTTGATGCCCAACGCGAACGTCTGGCGGCGGAAGATACCCAGGCCCAGGCTGAAGTCGATCTGTATCGCGGCATTGTCGCGATCTACAAGGCCCTTGGCGGCGGCTGGCAACCGGAGACGGTCGCCAGCCAGTAACAGAGCTCTTTTGGTTGGCCGCAACCAACCCTTTTTTTGCCCCGCGCCTCATTCGGTCGCGGGGATTTTTTTTGTCTGCAGTTATGTTGCATTCCCCTGTGGGAGTGAGACCGGCAAGCCAGTCTCGCTCCCACAGGGGATTAGCGGTGATCTTGAGCATCGTGGCTTTCCTGGATGGTCACTGTCGCCGTCGTCCCCGCCCGCAGTTTGTCCTTGCCGGCATAGTCGGCGTCGATCTTGATCCGCACCGGCACCCGCTGTGCCAGTTTGACCCAGGTGTAACTGGGATTGATGTTGGCCAGCAAACGGCCGCCGGGCAGGTTTTCCCGGTCGGCAATGGCGAAAGCGATGCTTTGCACGGTGCCGCCAAAACGTTCGCCACTCATCAATTCAATGTCGACCCGGTCGCCCTCCCCGATTCTCGGCAGTTTGGTTTCTTCAAAATAGCCGCTGATGTAAAAGGAATCGCTGTCCACCAGCGCCACCAACGGCCCCCCCGCGGTCGCATAGTCGCCCTGCCGGGTCAGCAGATTGGTGACGTAGCCACTGACCGGCGATTCGACCCGCGTGCGCTCCAGGTCGTGCTCAGCCTCGGCCAATGCGGCGATGGCCAGATGCACATTGGCCTGGGCAAAACCCAGGTTGGCCTGGTTGCGCATCAAATCGGCCTGGGCCACCGAGACATCGGTGCTGGATTTTTCCCACTCTTCACCGGAAATCGCCGCGCGCTCCTTGAGTGTACGGCGACGGCGTTCCTCGCTCTGACGCTGCTTGAGCAGCGCCTGGCTGGCCACGATGGTCGCTTCGGATTGCCCCAGCGCGGCCTTCGCCACTTCCACCGACCGCTTCGCATGCTCCACGGCCAGGATGTAGCGCGAGGGATCGATTTCCAGCAGCAACTGGCCCTTCTCCACATGCTGGTTATCCTGCACGCCAAGGTTGACGATGCGCCCCGCGACATCGGCGGACAAGGTCACCACATCGGCACGCACCCGGGCATCCCGGGTCCAGGGGGCACGGGTGTAATGTTCCCAGGCGAACCAGCCAAGCACAAAGGCCAGCACTACCACGGCCACTGTCGTGAGTCGGGCGAGGATTTTCTTCACTGCATCAGGCTCCCATCAGCAGAATCAACGTGGCACACACGCAGGCGTACAGCGCGCCCTCGAACAAGGCTTCATGCCACACGAACTGCAACACGCCGAGGCGCCGCAAAATCCAGTCCAGCAACAGATAAATCGGCAAGCCCAGCAGCAGCGCCTGAGCAATCGGCGGCAGGTAGACACCGCCTATTTCCATATCAATCGGCAAGGACAGGTACTCCTGCTGTGGGCGTTGCGGATTCAAAGTGGCCACGGTGACGCTCCAGGAACGACACCACGATCAATAACGCCACGCGCATGCGAAACACCGACCACAGATGCTCATGGACGCCGGAATGCAGCGCATCCAGTTCATCGCCCAGGGCATGCAGGCTATCGAGCACGCGATCCACTTCAGCGTCGGCCCGGCCGGCGACCAGTCGCCCGGTTTCCCTAACCGTAGCGAACAGCCGGTTTTGCACTTCCGGGCTCAGTAACGCGTTGTCCTGCCCCTGTTGCCTGAGCTGGTTCAACGCAATGCCCAGCGCCATGCAACCGAGGCTGACATCGAACAAGTCACGCGCTGGCTTGTCCTGGATGGACGGCAACAGTCCCAGCATCATGGTCAGGCGGTCGACCATGCGACTCTCGAAGGCAAACTGGTTTTGATCCGTGGGCGGAATTTTCAGCAAGGCGTAGACCTGCTCGCAATTCTCCTGGTGCAGCCGGCGAATGCGCAGTACAGGCCTGAACGGAAAGATCAAGGCATACACACTCAACGCCAACGCGGCGGCGCAGACATACGAGCCGGCAAATTCGAACCACTGGGTCGCGGTGTTTTGCCCCAGCCCCGTGTTCTGCGGGCCCAGTAACAGAAAGGTCGACAACCCAAGCCCAATCCCCGTCCCCGTGGTGGGCGGGCTGGACAATCCCACTGCGACGGCATACAGCAAGGGCGCCAGTAACAGCGCCAACAGCTCGAAACTGCTGATCATCGGCACCAGCGAAAATTGCAGAAATGCCGACACCACCAGCGCCAGTCCCAGGCCCCGGGCAAAACTCTGGGCGGCCAGCAGAGGACGCGGAAACGTGGCCATCAGCGAGCAGAGAATCCCGGCAACGATCATGCCGCCCCGTGCGCCGTCCCAACCGGTTTCGATCCAGATCAGACCGGCCACCATCAGTGCGCAAAAGGCGCGGATCGCGTTCGTCGCCGCCAGGGTGTAGTCCATGTGCAGCGGGTTCTTCTGCCCGCGATAGAGGCTGCTGGCTTTGCGCCCGCTCTGGATCGCATCGCTCAGTTCCAGAATCGTTTCAAACTGCTGCAACAGACGCGCCTGTTCCCAGCGCAATGACCACGACAGCGAACGCAAGGTCGCCGAAAACGGCTCGATGAGTTGCTCCGAACGGTAGGCCAGATCATCGAAGCGCTTCTGCAACGCTGCGAATTGGCGCCGTTGCTCATTAGGCATCGCGCGCCCCAACTGCGCCAGTTGATCGAGGAACAACACTTCTTCGGCGAGCAAACGCTGAACCTCCTGGGGAATCTCGCCTTCCAGACGCTCGAGCAATAACTGCCTCTGATGGCGCAACGCGGTGAGCCGAGCGGTCAGCAGCACCAATTGGTTGCCGAGCAATTGCACCAGGTCATCGGCACTGCGCAAACGCGGCGCATCGTAATACAGATGCCGCCGTACCCCTTCCAGTGCGCTGATCTGACCGAGCAGCTGCATTTGCCGAAGATGGAAATCGGCCTCGCTTTCCTCGGTACGAATAGCAGCGCTGGCATGGGTCGCCAGCAGTTTGATCACCTGATCGATCCTGGCAAAGTAATCCTTGGCCACGGCCTCCGGGCGCGCAGTCAGAAGGCTGACGACACACACGCAGGCCACCGCGAGCAACGTTTCGGTCACGCGGGTCACGGCGAGCAGGAAGGTGCCGTCCTGATCAGGGACCGCCAGGAGTCCCACCACCACCGCGGTATAACCGCTGAGTACAAAGGCCTGGGAACTGGTGTAGCGCAACAAGGTGCCACCGGCGGTACACAGCGCCAGCCACAGGGACAGCGTAATGAGAAAAGGCAGCGGCGCCTGGGGGAAGATCCCCATGATCACCACGGCCACCATCGCGCCCAGGGTCGTGCCGATGACCTGGCCGAAGCTGCGGGCCAACGCCATCCCGGCCAATGGCTGGCTGACGATGACCACGGCCATGATCGACCACTTGGGCTGGTCGAGGTCGAACAGAAACGCCAGGTACAGCGTCAACAGCCCGGCCGCGATGGTTCTCAAGGCAAACAGCACTACCCCCGGACCAGGGTTGAGTATTGCCTTGAAGTATTGAAGCAGCGGTTGCATGGGAGTGCTCATCGAGTCATCTCCTGCAAGCGTAGTCACTGGATGGGCGGGCCGGATGAGTTTGCGCGCTGCACAATCCAATCAACAGTGAGAATGCGCAGCACCCGGTCAGCTTTGAGCTGTACTGTTTTGTTTAACTTCTTTTTCCATGTGTGGGGAGTTGATCTGTGCAGGTTTGGAGTTGTTATCTTGAACAGGTTTTTTTATCGGAAAAGGAACCGACTCCGCAAAGGGATTGGGTATGCTTTTTAAGATGGCGCGATCCAGCGCGCTCGGATTGGGTATGAATTTTCCAGCACGATCGTAGGCACCTAGTATCTTCGATCCCGGAATATTATTCTCATAAGTGACTTGATACGGATTTGAACCCAACCGTGATTGAGAGCCAGCTTTCCAATTATCATTTCTTACAACATCACTCCCACTCTTGGTTCTGCCATCAATCAGATAGGTATACCCCCCTTGCTTTCCTCCCTGGTGATAGGCACCCATACCATTGCTGTCGTAATAACCTGATGTTTTCACCCCTGAATTGTTTCCACTCTTGAAGCCTTTGGCAAATACCTCGTGGGGCGACCGCATGTCTCCGCGCATGGTAAATCCTCTATACACATAGCCTTCTTTAGGGCCGGCAAAATACAAGACACGCGAACGGTCCATCAGTCTTTGTGCTACCTCAGGTCCTTTGCCCAACGACTTCAATCGACCTACAACCACATTACTGGTTAACTTTCGATTTACCTTGTCCTGAATAATCCACGGATTCCTGACTCTGGGAGCAATCCATTTTTCTATTTTTTTAGCATTGGCCGAGAGCGGTGAAGACGGGTGCCCATATTTTGGAAAGTGCCTGGAAAGCTCTTTAGGGAAAACCTTGTCAAACTTCAAGCGCTCACCAATTTTCCCAGCAATACGGGAGTCCACCACCCTGGAGAATATTTTCCCCAGTACTTTACCGATATACGGTCCAGCGATTTGGCCAATCATTCCCTTTATTGCATTGGCTTTATGTCGACTTGCTTCCAGAGGGTCATCATTTACCGCCCCCCGCACGTATTGAGCCCCAGAGGCGCTAGCACCCATCATAAAAGCAATACCTGCGACCGGAGCTCCTGGCATCGCCAATATGATGGTAAAACCAGCCAATGCATCCGCCAAAATACCCAGCAATTTATCGACTGTCCGCTCTTCCAATGTTGAAGTCATCGTATCCATATCAGATTTGGCTTTATCAACCACTTCCTTGAACAATTCTTTAAAGGCATCGTGTTCGTCCTCATAACGGGTGGCGCCGTCCTTTCGGCCAAATATAATTGGCGTATAAGGCCATTTATAATCGCTGTACATATTCAAGGGATTCCACCCCCAGACAAATCGCCCTTGACTGTGCTGAAAATCATCATCATCACGGGACAACAAGTTTTTCAGGGGGATTCGTTTTGACAGTTCACTTCTTAACTCCGGAAATTCCTCTATTGATTTTCCGTCCTTTTCAAACAGTTCAGCAGGACTCTCGATCACCGTTTCATTCCCGCTCAGGAAAACAAACAATCCCTCTGGGCCTCTCCCCTTGGACAAAAAAACAGCGTTCGAAACAGGAAGCATATCGCTGTATTTACCGTGCTTTATAGCGATGGGCCTTATCGGGATTTCTCCGCGCATATACTGATTGGCGACTTCTTTGCCTTGCACTGAGATGTGCGCACCTTCGAGACAGTCGCTGACGACCTGCTGCAACTTGTATTTAAGATTCGCCTTCCATAACTCGAAAGACTTTGGCTGAGACAAAACTTTTTCCGAACGGCTTTTATAGTCTTCCCAGAGGTTACTTTCCTTCACGGCATTTTTGAAACCTTCTGTAAATCCAGAAGGCCAATTAATTTTCATCTCTTCGCGTGATTGCGCTTCTTTCTCGTGTCGCCCCATCATCAATTCGGCCAAGCTGAACATTTTATGTCTGCTGGCTACTTTTTGATAATAGTTACCCTTGCTCGCCAGCGGACGTGGCGTGTCGTAGTCAACTCTGAACTTTGTTTGTTGATTTACTTTCGATTTCAAATCAGGAGGCAAATCCGAGTCGACGACGACCTGCTGTACAGATGACAAAATAAACAAAGACGGGTCCAATACTAACTGCAGTTCGACATAATCCTTGATAAATAAATCTGCCGCCTGACTGATCGTGACACCGGGTGCGATTTCCTCACCCGGCTTTATGGCAATCTCGGCGTCTAATGCGCGCTGTCCCGCCTGAATGAGCCAGTGTGCTGACGCATGCGCAGTTACGCCGCTTTCTGAGGTCTGCATTTCGGAACTCATCCCCAAACTGCGTCTCTTACGAACATGTATCGGCATATCGCCCATTAATGGAGCGGCATCAGTAGTAACGGCGGCCTCGGTCGTTGATCCATTATCCGGATCGGCCTCAAACTCAACATTTGCATCTAATGCCGCCAACACAGTGACTTCATTGAGGTAATCCTGATAGGTCACATTTTGGTTGCCAGGTACAGGCCGCTGCAAAAGTGCCTCAAGGTTCTCGACCAGTTGTGGATCGTCGGCGGGATCAGGGTAGTCGGACTCGCTGATCCATTTTTTTACTTCATTTGCGAATTCCGGCAGATCCCCAAATAGATCCTCTACACCTTCGACAACATATTCATCAAACACCGCTTCTTCATTCGGCACAGCACCCGGATCGAGTTCAACCCCCTGTAAAGGATCAATCGCCTGTTCTGGTTCAGGTAGTGACCAACTTGCGTAGAAGTTACTGATCGCCACGTATGCAGCAAACACGCCCGTAGCCCGACCTGGATTTCGCTCTATCAAGTCACCCGTTTGACCGAGAACCGCAACTCCCGTGCTGATTAAACTGCTGCTCATTCGGCCGAGCCAGCTCGCCATTTGCCCCCCGACAACTTGCATTTCGGACAGGAAGGGGCCGGGCGAACCCGCGGGCTGATCATTCAAGGTTTCGGTTGTAGGCTGGTAAACCCGGAGAGGTTCAAGCATGGCTTCCATCTCGATCTGTTCATCGGCATAAGCACTGCCCCAAGGCATTGCTTTTCGGGCGAACTGATCCAGAATTTCGTCCACTTGTGCCGCTAGCCGTCCGAGCTGCGCGATGGCCGGCGGGCGTTCCAGACCTGGCTCGAGCGGCGATCTGGAAAAGTCGGACGCGCCATTTTTCCAGGCACCACTGTCTGGCTCCGCAGCGGGCCGATCTGTTACAGGGGTACTGCCCAACTTCACGACGTCAAAGGTGGGCCGGCTGGTTGAAATATGGCTACTGTCCAGTCTTAAAGCGTTAAAGATGTCCAGCGCATTGCAGACATATAAAAGTTTGCCGACCAAGCTGTCGGGAACACGCGGGCCGTTTCCGGTGACGCTGGAGTAGAAGTCTGCGCTGCGCTCAAAGCTCTGCAGGCTCTTCAGCAACCCATCCGAGCCGTCATTAGACAAGGGAGGCGTTACCGACGTGTGTGTTGAGTTCATCAACGCTGAAAACGAAATCGGGCGTCCGAACACACCTTCCAACCAACTGGGGCCGACCAACCACTCCAGCCAGGTCAGCTCTGCATCATCGCCGGGTTTGACTTGATCGCGCAGGGCTTTGACCTCTGTCACATAGTGCTCCGTCCAACGTATTCGCTTTACATCCCCCTTTTCGAGATGGCGGATAAACGCTTCCAGCTGAGCATGTACATCCCGTGGAGGAGGCCGCAGGTCTGACGCGTCTTCCAGCATCATCAGCGCACTGTCGAGTGCGCCATCGCTTGAGCGAATGTACTGCCGGCCCTGTGCCGTGAGATTTTTCAGGGTTTCCCAGTGAACATCCGCAAGCATCTCTTCGTTCGCAATCCGCTCGTCCCGCAGTTCACTCGAGCGATCCAGCTGTGACTGGATGAATCCCGTCTCTCCTTCGGTTTTCTGTCCACTCGGAAACCTTACGTTTTCGCCCAAAGCGGCCTGCCATTTGTCGGGTGGCAAGTGGCACAGCACGTCGATAATTTCTTTCAGTCGCACGTCATCCAGCGAACCAAGTGGCCGGACCGAACGCAACATCGCGTCAGCAAACAGTCCGGCAATGGCTTTGCCAGTTTCTGTTTGCAAGATCCCGCTGCTCAGGACCGCCAGTGCTTCCTGCTCGGAAAGCGTTTTCGTCATCAGCTGGTTTTTGAGTAAGGACCACTGGCACTCAAGATCGATCTGATCAAGAAAAGCCCCCGCAGATGAACTGAATGTACCGCGCGCGAGTACCGGTGGCGGAATATCTGCGTTCGATGCAGTGGGCGCTGCGGAAGAGAAACTGAGGTTGTCCATGACCCGAGAACTATTCCCGGCTAGCAAAAGCGCGGTGGAGATTGGTGTTTTCACCGTAGCGTCATTGGCAGATGGAAATTTCGGCGACGCAGAACTGACTTGTGTTGCATTGCGCAGGTGAGGCATGAACGATTTTCCGTCTCGACTGGATCAGACGCAAAGCATGTATAGCCGCCCCGAAAACATCTTGTAAAAAAAGCCCGTATGTGTGCGAGGTCAGAACATTTGTTAAGTCGTTTAACCGACCAAGGTTTGACTCCCGTCCCAGACTGATCAAAGCTGACACTCATTTGCTAGTGCCTCAGCCTCGGATTTCCATGCCCAAGTCCCGCCGTTATTTGTTTATCAGCCTCTGCGTACTGATTGCCATCGGCCTTGCGTGGGGCTTCCTGCGCAGTACGACCCCTGTGGTGCCTGAAGCGATCAGGCGTGGTTACAGCGAAGCACTGACGCAAGCCAGGGCTGGTCAACCGGGCGCCGCGCGCGTGCTTTATCAGCAACTGGGGCGTCCTGACATTTCCCCCAAACGCCGCGTATGGCTGCATGCCGAACTGCCCAACTACCCCAGTTCCGTGGCCCTGAAACTGGCGGACGCTGACCTGCAGCATCCCTCGGCCGATGTGCGCATCGCCGCCATCAGAAGCATCAGTGGGCTGGTCCCCAACGGTCAGCGCAGCCTGCTGTTGGGCCCGTTGCTCGATGACAGCGAACCACGTGTCCGGTTTGCTGCGGTGAACGCGCTGCTGGGGTTGTCGCCGGACGACCTCGGTTTGTATTTCGGACCGTTGCAGCAAGCCATCGATGCATGGGAACAGGCGCTCACCCAAGCGCCTGAAAGCGCCGACAACCAGTATCAGCTGGCCCGGTTGCACCTGCACAATGCTGAATTCAAAGCGGCGCAACAGGCGCTTGAAAACACCTTGCGCCTGGCCCCCGACAATCTGCCCGCACTGGTGATGCAGATCGAAGTGCTGGACCGGCAAGGACAAAGCGAAGCCGCCAGGCTGCTATTGGCCAAACAGTTGAAAGCCCAGCCCGAGTCAGCCTACCTGCAACATGCCCTGGGGATGTGGTTGCTGCACCACGGTCAGAGTGAGTTCGCCCTGCTCGGCTTGTCCAAGGCGGTGGAACTCGAGCCGGACAACAAGGATTATCGCTACGACCTGGCGACGACGCTGCATGACGAGCAAGAGCTTGAAGCGGCGCAGAAACAATTGCAGGAAATCGTCCAGCGCCACCCCGCCGACCGCAAGGCCCGGGTCTTGTTGATCAACTACTGGAAAGAAAGCGGGCAGCTGCAAAACGTGCAGATCCTGTTGGCCCAACTTGAACAACTCAACCCCGACGACCCGGCACTGCAACAAGGTCTTTAATAGATCGCAGCCTGCGGATGAACGCATCCGCCGCAGGCTGCGATCTTTTGCTTTTGCACAATCCCCACCCCAAAAAGTGTTGAACGCTCTTCGCGGCCAATGGTCAAGTGATCAGGCAGTCCATTCAGGCACTTCAGGCCTGCTGCCTCGCTTCCCCTAGTCATGAGAGGGCATTTTTTGTCTACATCTAACGAGTTGTTCAGTGCAAAAGCCGCCACCGGCATCGAAGGTCTGGATGACATCCTGGCCGGTGGATTGTCCCGCGGTCACGTGTTTTTGCTGGAGGGCGAGCCCGGAACCGGCAAAACCACCGTCGCTTTGCATTTTCTGTTGGCCGGCGCCAGAGCCGGAGAGCGCTCGTTGTACATCACCCTGTCCGAAACCGAACGCGAACTGCGTCAAGGGGCGTTGTCCCATGGCTGGGAGCTGGATGAAAACATCCACATCTTCGAGCTGACGCCGCCGGAAAGCCTGCTCAATGCCGAGCATCAGCAGAGCCTTTTGTATTCCTCGGACCTTGAGCTGGGTGAAGCCACCAAGCAGATTTTCGAAGTGGTCGAGCGGGTCAAGCCGACTCGCGTCGTGCTCGACAGCCTTTCTGAAATCCGGCTGCTGGCACAAAGCTCCCTGCGCTACCGTCGCCAGATCCTCGCGATCAAACACTATTTCGTGCGCTATGACGCCACGGTGGTGTTGCTGGACGACCTGACCACCGAGTCCCTCGACAAGACCGTGCACAGTGTCGCGCACGGCGTGATTCGCCTGGAAGAATTGACCCCCAACTATGGCGCCGAGCGCCGGCGCATCCGCGTGGTGAAGTATCGCGGCCAGAAATACCGCGGCGGCTTCCATGACTTCACCATCATGGGCGACGGCGTACATGTGTTCCCGCGTCTGGTGGCCGCCGAACACCGTGGAGGGTATATCCGCCAGCAGTTGACCAGCGGCATCAAGGAGATGGACGCCCTGCTCGGCGGCGGTATAGAAACCGGTTCGAGCACATTGATCCTTGGCCCCGCCGGCACCGGCAAATCACTGATCTCGATGATCTTCGCCGCCGCCGCCGTGGCCCGGGGCGAGAAAGCCGCACTGTTCATTTTCGATGAAGAGCTGGGCCTGCTGTTCGAGCGCATGAAAAACATGGGGATCGACCTCAAGGCCCTGCAAGACACCGGCAACCTGCATATAGAACAAGTCGATGCCGCCGAGCTGTCCCCTGGCGAGCTTTCCTACCGGGTTCGTCGGTGCGTCGATGAGCGCGATATCAAAACCGTGGTGATCGACAGCATCAATGGCTATCAGGCCGCAATGCCCGAAGAGAACGCTCTGGTGCTGCACATGCACGAGTTGTTGCTGTACCTCAATCGCCGGGGTGCCGCGACCTTCATGACCGTAGCCCAACATGGGCTGGTCGGTGACATGCAAGCGCCCGTGGACATTACCTACCTCGCCGATACGGTCATTTTGTTGCGCTATTTCGAAGCGCTGGGCAAGGTCCGCCGGGCGATCTCGATCATCAAGAAACGCACCGGCAGCCATGAATCGACCATTCGCGAATACCGCATCAGCTCCAAGGGCATGACCATCGGCGAACCGCTGGACGCGTTCCAGGGTGTATTGCGCGGCGTCCCGACTTATCTGGGTGCGAGCAATCCTTTGCTCGGGGATGAAATTCCGTGATGGTCCAGGAAGCGACGTCCGAACGCGCGATCATCCTCGCGCCACTGGGACGTGACAGCCAGATTGCCCTGATGATGCTCAATGAAGCGGGTTATGCCGGCGTCATCACCCGTGACCTGGTCGGCCTTTGCGCCGAACTGGAGCATGGCGCCGGATTGTTGCTGATCTCCTCCGAGGCGTTGCTGGGCAGTGATGTCGAACCGTTGTTCGCATTGATCGAGCAACAGCCCGCATGGTCGGACCTGCCCATCGTGCTGATGACCTACCATGGCGGCCCCGAACAGAACCCCGCCTCACGCTTCGGCCCGCAACTGGGCAACGTCACCTTCCTTGAACGCCCTTTTCATCCGGTGACGCTGATCAGTCTGGTGACCACCGCGTTGCGCGGTCGCCGACGACAGTATGAAGCCAGGGATCGGCTGATCGATCTGAGTCAAAGTGAACTGCGCCTGCAAACCACCCTCGAAACCCTGGAACAGCAGGTCGAGGAGCGCACCGCACAGTTGCGCCACAACGAAGAAGCCCTGCGCCAATCGCAGAAAATGGAAGCGGTCGGTCAACTCACCGGCGGCATAGCCCACGACTTCAACAACATGTTGACCGGGATCATCGGCAGTCTGGAACTGCTGCGCCGACGCCTGGCACGCGGACGCACCGAGGATCTGGACAGCCTGATCGACCTGGGCGTGACCTCCGCCAACCGCGCGGCAGGCCTGACTCACCGCTTGCTGGCGTTCTCCCGTCGTCAGTCGCTGGACTCCAAACCCGTGGCGATGAACACCCTGGTGGTGTCCATGGGCGAGTTGCTGCAGCGCAGTATCAATGAAAGCATTCACCTGGACATGCAGCTCAGCGAGCCATTGTGGGTGGCCGAGGCCGACCCCAATCAACTGGAAAGCGCCCTGCTCAACCTGGTGATCAATGCGCGGGATGCCATGCCAGACGGTGGAAATCTGGTGGTCAGCACCGGCAATCGTTATCTGGACAGCGATTTCACCGAAGCCCACAGCAACCTGGAACCCGGTGATTACGTGGTGCTCAGCGTGACAGACAGCGGCTGCGGAATGCCGCAAAGCACGATCAACCGCGCTTTCGATCCGTTTTTCACCACCAAGCCGATCGGCCAGGGCACCGGGCTTGGCTTGTCGATGATCTACGGTTTCAGCAAACAATCACGCGGCCACGTCGCCATTCACAGTGAAGTGGGCGAAGGCACTACGGTGAGTCTGTTTCTGCCGCGTTTCAGTGGTGACCTGCCCCAGGATTGTCCGTCAGACGTGCAGCACGCGCTGTTCGCGCAGAACGGCGAAACGGTGCTGATCGTCGAGGATGACCCGGCCGTGCGGGTGCTGGTCAGTACAGTGCTGAGTGACCTGGGTTATGCTTTCGTCGAGGCCGGCGATGCCGACAGCGCGGTGCCGATTCTGGATTCCGGACAGCGTATCGACCTGATGATCAGCGACGTCGGGCTACCCGGCATGAACGGTCGGCAACTGGCAGAAATCGGTCGGCAGTACCGGCCCGATCTCAAGGTATTGTTCATCACCGGCTATGCAGAACACGCGGCGGTGCGCGGCGGGTTCCTCGATCCTGGCATGCAGATGATCACCAAGCCGTTTACCTTCGACCTGTTGACGGCGAAGGTGCGGGAGATGATTTGCCATGATCTGCCATGAACTGATTTAGCGGGTCACCATCCAAACTGAATGCTAGACCACTGCCTTGAATTTCCGGTTTCGTGGCACTTCGGCAACGGTTTGTTGACTGTATCCGTCCCTGACACGCTGTCCTATCAGGGGATCCAGTTCGGCTATCGGATTGATCGTATGCAAAATGCTATCCGTGACTGGATACGACTGCGCAAAACTTTCATGGCCATTGCCCTCAATGCCAATGACTATCCACTCCATTGAATTCGAGTAAGTAATATCCATAAAAGTAGCGTGTGCAAAATCTCTTAATCCCACATCTATTTCATCCCAGTCTGGAAGACTAAATTCGCTGCTCGGAGTGTAACTGGCATCTACGTTACCCAAACTGCGAATAGTGGCGCCCGTAAGCTGCTTAAGCGCTCCGTTGATAAACCCTTTTAAAACAGGGTGGAGTCCCGACAGGCTTGGAAGATAGGCGCCTTCAGCAATGCCAGATGCGAGATTCGCCCCCCCCTCAAACACCACCGACCAGCCCCCGGATGGAGTGGTGTACTGAATGGATGCCCCCACCCCGGAAGTCATGCGAGACATCCCCGACTCGATGGTACGACTGGCGATATTCGCCAGGTCCCCCAAAGGGGTTGGGCTGAGATAGCCCACTGTCGCGCCCACACCGGCACCTCCGACGAAACCCGCGAATCTTATGGGGATGGTCGCAAACCGACTCCTGAATCGATGAACTCTTATGTAGCTTTCCGCCAAACCACCGCCAGCGTAACCATGTGCTACCGCGCTAACCACTGCATTCGCACCGCGTACTGTCGAACCCGCTGTCGTCTCCAACAGCGTTGTGATTCCTAACCTAGCGAGTTCGCCCGTTGAAGTGGCTAATCCCCCGCGGGCCATATCCGCAATATGAGCTCCTGCCCATTTGACAGTGGATGTTCTCTGTCCAGCCGGGCCACCCTGCTCCATCAGCGATAAATCGTCACCCGCCAGTCCTTGCGCATCTACAAAGCGGACGGGGTTGTTCCCCACCATGCGATACAGATTCAATCCATCCGCTATCCCGCACGGATCCGCGTTCAACCAGCGCTGCCGCCAAGGCATGTAATACCGAAAACCGTAGTAATACAGCCCTGTCGCGTCTCGCTCATGCCCGGAATAACGGATCGTCTTGTAACGGGCCTCAACGTTTTCCCTTCCCGCCCACCAGGCTGTGGCGCCGTAGGGGTAGTACGTTTCCTGGCTGATGAGTGCAGCATCTTTGTCCAGTTCCAGCGAGCTGGAGCCTAGGTGATCGGATAGACAGTAGCGCAGCTGATTCGGGGGAATACCCCGAGCCAGGCGCTCTTCCCAACGCAGGATTTGAACGGTGCATCGGCCAGCCTGAACACTGATGACATGCAGGGTTTCATCGGGAGTTGTACGAATCTCCACGCCGGGCAGGTAGCGAGTTTCGTGGGTACGATTCAATGTTCCGGTGTAGGCTATGCGGACTTTTCGCACCCGCTGACCGTCTCCATCGTAGATATAGCTTTCCACATCGTCGGGTTCTTCTTCCCGAATCACCCGATCAACCTGACGCAAGCAGTTACATGTATCCCATTGCAGCGTCTGCCCTCGCTGAAGAGTCTTGAGATTGCCGTTGACGTCATAAGCGGCATCGATCTCATCGTCTCCTGGTCGTTCACTACCCTCACCCCACGGCAGGCTTCGGTTGGCCGTTCGCTCTGTCCGGTTGCCACTCTCTGCATGATGGTGCAGCACTTCCAGATTGCCGCCAGCGTCGTAATCAAACGTCTGAAGATAATTTTCCAGCTGTCTCGAGTCCGGCGGCGAGATGAACGCTGGCAAATGAGGACCTCCCGGCGCCTGGACCCGCTGCCGACCACTGGCTCCAATGAGCTGGCCAAGCGTGTCGTACTGGTAGGTATTGATGGCGGCGACGCGTTGATTACGGAAATAGCGGACCGGCTGTGCAGCGTCACTGATGCGCACCGGATTGCCCACCGGGTCGTAGTCATATGCCAGATTCTGGAACGGCGGCTCATTCGCAACTTGCGCACGCAGCGTTTTCAGCCATCCATTCTCAGGATGGAAAGTGGTGCGGGTAACAACACCGTTGCCGGCTGTTTGCTGCTCTATCTGCCCGAAGGCGTTGTAGCGGATGTCACCGACCAGAGTGATATCTTCATCGACACCGGCCAACGTCATACGTGTTTCGTACAGGTTTCCGGCCACTGTCTGGCGCTGGAATTGCTCATTGCCCAAGGCGTCTACATGGCGTACCAGTTCGCCGACGCTGTTGTAGTTCATTCGGGTGGTTGCTCTTTGAGGCTCAAGCAATTTGTCGCGCTCAGCTTCGTCTTCCGGCCAATCGGGCATCCCTAGGTGTTCAAGAAAACTTCTGGACTGTTCACGATGGGCGCCAAGGAGGCTGTATTCACAGAAGCGCCGTGTTCCAGCACTGTCGTCGTGGCGGATCAATTGGCCGCAGCGATTGTGTCGGGCGGATTCGAGAGAAGCGTCAGCATAGGCAAAACACGCCGTGCGCCGCTCTTCACCCGCCGACAATACGAAACCGCTCTCGGGGCGCATTAATGAATCGTAGGCAGTACGCAGATGGTTGAGTTTCTGGTCCCAGTCTTCCAGTCTTTGACCGGCAGCACCTGACAGGGTTAGCCGCCAGCCCGCATCCGTGTTGATGGAGAGCAATGTCCTTCCAGTCAGACTGGAGACAGTGGTTTGGTTGGCTGATTGGGATGCACCGCTTTCAAAGAGCGCAAATAGCCGCGGATCGCGGCTGAAGCTAACCCGGTTGAGGGTGTCGTGGATCTGGTGGGTAATGCGTGCCTGAGGGGCGTCTTTGTCAGACCGTCGATGATAGGCAATATCGCGTACAACAACGCGAAGAGGGTCAGTGACTGTGACTATCGGCGTTTGTCGGTGCATGACGGCTCGTCCCGGCGTTGGCATGCAGACACACGCCATAGTTTGCCGAAACATTTATTCGCCTCTGCAGGGCTATCGTCAACTGTCAGAAATTACAGGTACGCATACAACAGACGACTACGACAGCATCTCCTGCATCATCTCCTGCAACACATCCAGATCAAACGGCTTCGCCAGAATCGGCGCCTTGCGTGTGATCGGGCTGTCGGTCTCGCGGATTTCCTGCGGGTAGCCGCTGATGAAAATCACCTTGAGTTCCGGTCGCAGCTTCACGGCGGGTTCGGCGATCTGTACGCCAGAGATCCCGCCCGGCAGGCGAAAGTCGGTGATCATCATGTCCAGGTGCGGCTTGCTCGCCAGGATCTCGAAGGCCTGCTCGCCGTTTTCCGCCTGCAACACCCGGTAGCCCTCACCCGACAGATAGGCCGACAGCACCATCAGAATCGAGGGGTCATCTTCGACGATCAGTACGACGTCTTGTGCATCTTCACTCATGGGAAGCCTTTGTTCGGTCAATAGCTGCTGATACGACCCCGGGGTCGATCAGAGGTTGCGTTTATCCGGCTGTTTTCCTACAGCGGCAGACAAACGCGAAACAAGGCGCCTTCGCCAATCCGGCTCTCGACGGTGATGGAACCGCCATGGGCGGTCACAATCTGTTCTGAAATAAACAACCCCAGGCCCAGCCCGGCCACGGCATGCCTGGCCGTCACGCGCTCGAACTGCTGGAAAATACGCTTCTGGTTTTCCTGATCGATGCCGATCCCCTGATCGCGCACTTCCACCAGCGCCTGATCGTTCTCACTGTACACCTTCACGCTGATCGGGCTCTTGGCGCCGTAACGCAACGCATTGGTCAGCAGGTTGGAAATCACCTGTTCAATGCGAAATTCATCCCAGTTGCCCTGCACCGGTTGCTCGGCGTCCAGCGTGACCGAGGATTCGGCGGCATCGATCTGCGGGGCGAAATTTTGCAGCAAGTTGCGCACCAATGCCGACAGGTCGAAGCGTGTCGGGCGGATCGACAGCTTGCCGGTGCGAATGCGCGACACATCCAGCATGTCCTCGATCAGGCGGATCAGGCTTTTGATTTGCCGTTCGTCGCGGTCGACCATCGCGTGCATCTTGTCCAGGGTGAACGCCGCGGCGTTGTCCCGGGCCAGGTGCATCTTGCGCAACTGGGTTTCGAGGATCAGACCGTTGAGCGGCGTGCGCACTTCGTGGGCGACGATCGACATGAAATCATCGCGCATGCGGACGGCCTGCTGCAGTTCCTGCTGGGTACTCTGCAACTGTTCAAGCAGCGCTTGTTGTTCGCGGCGGCTCTGCTCCAGCGCTTCGACCTGTTGCTTCATGGCCTTGCTCTGGCGATACAGGTCGACGAACACGTTGACCTTGCTCTTGACCGCGTGGATATCCAGCGGCTTGTGCAGGAAGTCGACGGCGCCGCTTTCATAACCTTTGAACGCATAGTTCAGTTCACGGCCGGCGGCACTGACGAACACAATCGGAATGTTCTTGGTTTTTTCCGTGCCGCGCATCAATTCGGCGAGTTCGAAGCCGTTCATGCCAGGCATCTGCACGTCAAGAATAGCCATCGCGAATTCGTGCTGCAGCAGCAGCGACAAGGCTTCGTCGGCGGACAAGGCCTTGTAGACCATGCGGTCTTCACGCTTGATCAGCGCTTCGAGCGCCAAAAGGTTCTCCGGCAGATCGTCGACGATCAGCAGTTTGGCTTGGATGTTACTTAGCATGCTATTCGTTCCAGCTCGACAAGCAGACGGCCAATGCCGCGTAAGGGGAGAACATGGTCTGGCTGATGGGTATCCAGCGCCGCCAAGGGCATGGTCGCGACTTGGGCTTCATCCGGGTCCTGCACGATGGTCAGGCCGCCACGACGCTTGACCCTGGCCATGCCGCTTGCGCCATCGCGGTTGGCGCCGGTCAACAGGACGGCGGCCAGCGCCGGGCCGTAGGCATCGGCAGCTGACTCGAACAGGTAATCGATCGCAGGCCGCGAATAATGCACGCGATCTTCCAGGCTCAGGGAAAAGGTGCGGTCCTGCTCCACCGACAAGTGATAGCCGGGCATGGCGAAATACAGCGTCCCGGCTTCGATCGACGTTTTGTCACGGGCTTCCTGAACACGCATGGCCACGCGCCGGGCAAACACGTCGGCCAGGTGACTGCGACGCTCGTCGGGCAGGTGCAGCACCACAATGATCGGCAGCACGAAGCCTTCACGCAGCGGGCTGAGGATACTCAGCAACGCCTCGACGCCGCCGGCTGATGCACCGATCACGATAGCCTCCACAGAAGACAACTGCGCTGCGTTGTTCATGATTTACGGTAGATCCGTTCTTGTTTGACCAAAGGCTCGAACTGGTTGCCGAAGGCCGAAAATTCCGGGGTTTCCTTGCTGCCCAGCACCAGAAAACCACGATGACAAAGGGATTCGTGGAACAACCCGAACGCCCTATCCTGAAGCTTTTTATTAAAGTAAATCAATACGTTACGACACGAAATTAACTGAGTTTCTGAAAAGACACTGTCGGTCGCCAGGCTGTGGTCAGCGAAGGTCACGTTCTCACACAGGCTCTTGTCGAAAATCGCGTAGCCGTACGCCGCCGTGTAGTAGTCGGCGAACGAACGCTGGCCACCTGCCTGCTGGTAGTTGTGAGTGTAGGCGCGGACATTCTCCATGGAGAAAATCCCCTGCTTGGCCTTGTCCAGCGAACGCGGATTGATGTCGGTGGCGTAGATAATGGTGCGATCGAGCAAGCCTTCTTCGCGCAGCAGGATCGCCATCGAATAGACCTCTTCACCGGTGCTGCAACCGGCGATCCAGATCTTGATCGAGGGATAAGTCTTGAGCAGCGGCACCACTTCCCTGCGAATGGCGAGGAAATGCGAAGGATCGCGGAACATCTCGCTGACCGGGATCGTCAGCAATTGCAGCAGCTGCATGAATGCCATTGGATCGTGCAGCACTTTCTCTTGCAGCGCCGAAATGGTGGCGCACTCGAACTGGCTCAACGCGTGGTGGACGCGACGCTTGATCGATGCGCCAGAATAATCGCGAAAGTCATAGCTGTATTTGAGGTAGATCGCCTCGATCAACAACCGCAATTCGATTTCGCTGTTTCGCTCCACTGAACTAATGCGTTCCACTAAATGCGTTCCATCTTCGGTAGCCACACGCGAATCAGCGAGAACAGGCGATCCAGGTCGATAGGCTTGGCCAGGTAATCGTTGGAACCGGCCTGCAGGCAGCGCTCCTGATCGTCCTTCATGGCCTTGGCCGTCACCGCAATGATCGGCAGCTTGCGCCAGCGTGGGTCCTGACGAATCAAGGTCGTCGCCTCAAAACCGTCCATCTCCGGCATCATCACGTCCATCAACACCAGATCGATGTCCTCTACTTCATTCAATTTCTCAATCGCTTCCCGGCCATTCCGGCCAATGACCACGATTGCACCCTTATGCTCCAGCGCGCTGGTGAGGGCGAAGATGTTGCGAACATCGTCGTCCACCAGCAGCACTTTGCGACCCTCGAAGACCTTGTCACGACTGCGCGCGGTCTTGAGCATCGTCTGCCGTTCATGGGACAACCGGGATTCGACTTTGTGCAGAAAGAGTGTGACTTCATCCAGCAAACGCTCCGGCGAGCGCGCACCCTTGATGATGATCGAGCGCGAATACTTGCGCAGCTCGGCCTCTTCGTCGCGGGTCAGGTTGCGCCCGGTGTAGACGATCACCGGCGGGAACGAACAGATATCCTCGGTCGACATGCGCTTGAGCAGATCGTTGCCGAGCATGTCCGGCAGTTTCAGGTCGATGATCATGCAGTCGAAAATCGTCGTGCGCAGCAGGTCCAGCGCATCCTGCGCCAGGCCGACGGCGGTGATTTCGATGTCCTCGTCGCCGATCAACCGGGCAATGCTGTCGCGCTGCAAATCGTCGTCTTCCACCAGCAGCACGCGCTTGACCTTCTGGGTCAGCTTGGCTTCGAGGCGGGCGAACACGTCCTTGAGCTCCTCGCGGGTGGTCGGCTTGACCGCGTAACCGATCGCGCCCATGTGCATGGCGGCTTCGACGCGATCTTCGACCGAGATGACGTGCACCGGGATGTGTCGGGTATCCGCGTGTTCCTTGAGACGTTGCAGCACGGTCAAACCTGAGTGATCTGGCAGGCGCATGTCCAGCAGGATCGCGTCGGGAATGTATTCCCTGGCCAAGTCGTAGCCTTCGTCGGCGCCATGGGCCACCAGGCACTGGTAACCCAGTTCGTGCGCCAGGTCGTAGAGAATGCGCGCGAAGTTCGGCTCGTCCTCGACCACCAGAATGCAGCGCGTCGTGAACGGCGCATTCGTGCGGTCATCGTTGAAGCGCGGGATGTCGACTTCGGCAATCAGCGGCGCCAGCGCAGCGGGTGCGATTTTCGGCGTCATGACCACCGGTGAAGCCTTCATCGGCTCGATCGGCGTGTCGCCCGGTTCAACATACTGCTGCGGCAAGACCAGGGTAAACACACTGCCCTGCCCCGGTTCGCTGGTGACGCTGATGGAACCGCCAAGCAAGGCCGCCAGGTCACGAGAAATCGACAGGCCCAGCCCCGTGCCGCCATAACGACGATTGGTGGTGCCATCGGCCTGGCGGAACGCTTCGAAGATACTTTCCTGCTGATCCGCGGCAATGCCAATCCCCGAGTCGCGGACGATAAACGCCACGCCTTCGTTTGGCTGACTGGCCACCGTCAGGCTGACCGAACCTTGCTCGGTGAACTTCACCGCGTTGGACAGCAAATTCTTGATCACCTGCTCCAGACGCTGACGGTCAGTGAAGATCATCGTCGGCGCGCCGGGTTGCAGATCAACCTGGAAATCCAGCTTCTTGTCCGTGGCCATCGGCTGGAACATTCCGCGCAAACCGTCGACCAGACGGGCGACGCTGGTGTTCTCCGGACGCACCTCAAGCTTGCCGGCCTCGACCTTGGAAATGTCGAGGATGTCGTTGATCAGGTTCAGCAGATCGTTACCGGCCGAATAGATCGACTCGGCGAACTTGACCTGCTCGGCGGTGAGGTTTTCCTGAGGGTTTTCCGCCAGCAGCTTGGCCAGGATCAACGAACTGTTCAGCGGTGTGCGCAGTTCGTGGGACATGTTGGCAAGGAACTCGGATTTGTATTTGCTCGAGCGCTGCAACTCTTCGGCGCGTTCTTCAAGCTGAGTCTGGGCCTGATTGAGCTCGGTGTTTTTCAGGTCCATGGCATCGCGCTGCTCGGCGAGTATCTGCGCCTGGTCGGCGAGCTGTTCGTTGGTCTGTTCCAGCTCGACCTGCTGGGTTTCCAGATGCGCCTGGGATTCCTTGAGAATCCGTGATTGCTCTTCCAGCTCTTCGTTGGCCGTCTTGAGCTCTTCCTGCTGGACTTGCAGCTCTTCATTGAGCTGCTGGGTTTCGGCCAGCACCTCCTGCAGGCGCTGGCGATAGCGTGCTGCCTCGATCGAAGTGCCGATATTGCCGGCGATCAGCTCGAGGAGTTCGACGTCGCGGTCGTTCAACGGACGCAAAAAGCCCAGTTCAATGACACCGTTGACCCGATCGTCATCGCTGGTAGGCACGACCAGCACGCTGTGCGGCAGGCCTTCACCGAGACCGGAGGTGACTTTGAAGTAGTCGCTCGGAACGTGGTCAAGCCGGATCAGGCGCGCCTGTTGCGCCACCTGGCCAACAATCCCTTCATCGCTGTAAATCTGCTGATTGCGTTCTTCCTGCTCCCGGGAAAAGCCGTAGGACGCCGCCCGCTTGAGGCCGCCGTGTTCTTCACGCACATAAATAGCCGCGACGGCCGTGCCCAGGTATTGCGCACAAAACTGCAGAATATTGCGACCCAGCATATTCAGGGACAATTGCCCCAGCACCTGCTCGGCCAGCTCGGTCTGACCGTTACGCAGCCATGCCTGCTGTTCCAGGCGCTGAGCACTGGCTTGTTGCGCGGCCAGTGTGGCGCTGTAACTTTGCGACAGGTTGAGCAAATCCCGTCGGCCGATATAAGCCAGCAACGCGCTGATACCGAGGATGAACACCAGGTATAGGCTAATGCTCCAGATCGTGGTGCGGCGCACTTCTTCGTTGCGCGCGGTGCGCAACTGCTGCTCCATGTCGATCACATCTTCGAATTGCTTGCGGATCTCGTCGGTCAGGCGTTTGCCGCGCCCGGCCTGAACGGCGCTGCGGTAATCACCGCCGGCGCGCTGCAGGTCGATCATGTTTTGCGCATACGTAGCCCACTCATTCTGCAAGGCCTGGAGCCTTTGCAGCCGATCCGTTTGTACCGAGTTGTCCGCAGTGAGTTCAAGCAAGGTCTTGACCGCCACCGCGACTCTCGGCCGGGCGGTTTCGTAGGGTTCGAGGAACTTCTCGTCGCCCGTGAGGAGGAAGCCACGCATGCCGGTTTCAAGATCAACGGTCAGCTTCACCGCTTCATTGGCGTTATTGATCACCCGGTCGGTGTGCTCGACCCATTGGATCACCGACAGCAAATAAGTGATCAGCGAAACAAAGAACACCGCACTGAGTACGCCGACGCCCAATGGCAGGCTGACGTTGCGGCTCAGGAGTTTACGGAATCGTTGCTCGTCAACCGAGGACGCGGTGGTCATGGGGAGGCCTTGTCGAACTGTTGAAAACCAAGGAGTTTGCCCCAAATCCGCCGGTTTGATCCATTTTTCTGACGTGTTTTCGCGCAAAATCCTACATTCAGCTGCTCCAACACATGGGAGCGGTTATCCTTGCCGGCCCGTATGCGGCTATTCTTTTTATGGCGTGGCCGGGAACTTGTCGGGTTCCGTCACTTACTCATGCTAGAGCCCGGTGTTTTTGATCGACCGGCCACCGCGAATTCAACTGTTGAGAGCCCCCTTATGTCCGCCGATAAATCCATCATCCTGGTCGTCGAAGACGACGCCATCGTGCGCATGCTGATAGTCGATGTCCTCGATGAACTGGAATTCAAGGTGCTCGAGGCTGACGGGTGCGAACAGGCGCTGGAGTTTCTCAACGATGAAGATCAGCACATCGACCTGATGATGACCGACGTCGGGTTGCCGGTGATGGATGGTCGCGAACTGGCCAAACAGGCACGCATGGTTCGCCCCGAGTTGCCGATCCTGTTCGCCAGCGGTTATGCCGAAAGCATAGAAGTACCTCAAGGGATGCATGTGATCGGCAAGCCGTTTTCCATTGACCAGTTGCGGGACAAGGTCAAAGGCATTCTCGGCAAATGAAGAGCTGAGCCATGCGTTGCGGTGTTCATTGCGAAGAACACGTATGGATAAAACCCGATGATTCACAAATAGTCTCATCATTTTTCAAATAGACAGATCGCCTATCTTTCGCGGCCCGATGCCTTGACTGCCTGTTACCGAGGGCAGTCCAGGTTTTTCTCATTCCGCGTATAGATAGAGTCCTCATGCACACGGCCAATGCTACCGCTACAGCTCGCTCCACTTCTGCGACCCCGTTTGAAACAGCACCTCCCCTGCCCCGCAACAGATTCTCCGAAGCGAAAACGCGGTCCAGCCCGACAGTAAAAGCATTCGAAGTACCGTTTGATCAAGTCAGGTCAGGGAGTACTCCCCCCATTGATCCGGACGCTCCGATCCCACCTCCGGTGTACTCAGGCACCAACAGCACCGCAGAGGGTTTGAAACAATGCTCAATATTTGACCAGTCTTCTCTTGAAAGGAAATGGTCATCGATCCAGAGTCAATTGCGAAACCAACCTGTCTCTGAGAAAGAATTTATACAAATACTCCGATCCGGCATTCTGCAAACTGACACGGGTAAATCGCTGGTGCCACTGCTCGTACCGGCCGTCATGGATTGGATCATCCCGGCGGCCGGGCTCTCTCGAGAAGATTTCGCAGAAACCATCTGCTGCCTGCCCCCTGAAAAATGGGCCGGTTCGCTCGGAGAAAACTTCAATTTCCCCCATGACACCAAAGGCAAAAGTGTTCATGGATTTATCCAGACGCAACTGGAATTAACCCGGTCGCAGCGAAATCAGAAAATCGCCGACGGCGAATTGCTCGACAATGACACTTGGAAGGCATTGCGAACGTTCACGAAAGAAGCGGTCTCGTCCCTTCATGAGGGGAAGTTGAAGGTCCTGAGCGAGGCATTCGAGGAATTCAATGAGGCTCGCCCCTCGACACAGCAAGTCAAAATGTTGATGGCTAAATTCGTTTCCGAGTTTGTCAAAGAAATAGAGGAACCCACCCCGGGCATGCGCCATGTTTGGTCGGAAAGCTTTCCGGGCGCAGTACACAAGTTGCACAAGCGGTTAATGGCGATTGAAATTATCGACAACCAGCCTCAGCGGAGTTGGCTTGAGAATACTGTCGAGCTCGGGAAACTCGGTGTAAACATCGCAAATTCCGGGTTACTGGCCGCTCGCGACATGTTCTTTGGTGTCGAGTCTGAGCCCGGCTCCGAAGTAGCGCCACGGCAATCCCGGCTACTCCTGGACATGCAGGAAGTCGAAACGAAGTCTCGTTTTCATCACGACGTAGGCACCACACCGCTGAGCCATGACGGAAGTCTCGCGCAAGCACTCGTGTATACATTAAATGCAGTTAATGGACTTGGGGGAGACACAGCCCTTCGAGCAGGTTTGTCTTATGCGCTCAATCGGGTCGCGGATCCGGTAATGCCGACCGCCCCCAGCGATATCATCCCGACAGACGTTCAGCCTGTATCCATCCCCCCCTTGCCTGCCACCTCAGAAAAAGCCGCAGCTGAGGTGAATGACTTTTTCGCATCCTCGAACCTCCAAACCGCCTCCCGCTCAGACGACCGCAACCCTGTCGAGACGGATTCTGCGTCATCGCCCACGCCTGATGTATCCCCGGCGTCACCCTCCGCAGCGCCAGAGATGGGCACGCTGGAGCAGTTGACTCAAACGGTTCGCGATCTCTTGGCGACAATCAAAGACCCCCTCGTGTTTCCGTCAGCCGCGGCCGCAGATTCGGTCATTACCTTATCCGAAGAACAGAGCGCGATGCTGTCCAGTTTGGGACAACAAGCCGTCTATGGACGAACCGTTGAGTCTGTCCCCTCCTTGTGGGAAAAACTCGGCCCATACCTCTACGAAGCACTCTCAAGAGTCTCTGAGTTCATTACCAGTAATGCGCCATTGGCTGGTGCTGCAGCAACTCAATTTGCCACTCATGCCCTCGGGGCTGGAGCGGCAGCCACTCAACTTGCCAGGGATAACCCGGGGACAAGCGTCACTGCCGCCTTTATGGCCGCCTCGGCTGTTTATAACCAGTACTGTCAGCTGTTCCCCGACCATTCTCCTGGCGAAATCACCCTCGATATTGAAAGTCCAGCCTTGCATCAGGAGTTGCTGGAGGATGAAGTAGAAAGGATTCTGGAAGCCCCCGTCGCCAACGGGCAGCCCTCCCTGTCAGACGCCATCCTCGAGCTGATGTACGAATCCCCGGAGCAGAACCTGCTCAATGACGATCAACTGATCAATCAGGTTGCGCTGTTGTTGCAACAGCCAAGCTCGCAGGCGCCCGAGAAAACCTATTTCGAGTTGATTCATGACGCGCAGATAGCCACCCATGATCACGAGGCGCCTGTTCAAGCAGATTCCCCGTCGGGCTCTAAAAGAGTCAAGCGCGACGCAGAAACGGTGCTCGTGTCAGCCGACCTTCAAGGCGATGACGTTGAACCGACTCTTGACCTCGAAGAAAACGATTCGACTCAAGTCGCGCGTCTGACTGAATACCTTCAAAAGATGGAAGAACCAAAAAACCCGGATATCGATGCGTACGAAGCCGTCGATAACAGTCCGGCGGATTCGCCGATTGACGCTGCAACGCAAGTGATCGGTTTGCTGCGCAGAAAACGCAATGTGACCTGGATGGACTCTTCGCGGGCCGCGGGCGACAGGGAGCTGATTCCCCGCTACACCGAGGCGTTGCTGCGTTCTGTTGAGGAGCCGACTCTCGCCCCACACGTTTCGGTGCCGAGTCATTCAAGCTTTGGTCGGTGTTGGTCGAATGTTGTCGGGGCTTTCCAGAACCCGTTTTTTTTAGAGTGGGTCACTCAGGTCGGTCTGGACGTTAGTACAGTCAGAGTAAACCCCATGGACGGTACCCTGACCGGTGTCGCCAAAGGCACGGCTTACGGGTGTTCGCTGACTGACCACTCCGGATGGGCTGATGTTGCCGGGCCAATACTCAGGGCGATCAAAGTCGTTAACCCAAAAAATGAACGGATGTTTAGTCCATTATCTTCACAAGCACCCTTGTCGCTTATCAGAGATTTTCATGGCGAAACTCAGCCTCCGACCGTCACTGACGCACGACTGCGCATCAGTGAACTGAATGCCGCCCAGGCGTTTTCGCCCGTAAACGCTGACGACCCCAGATCGGAAGTATCATCTAAACGCATGAAGCAACAATTGGGTGATCTGTACACCCATAGTTATCTGGTGGGGAGCTTGGCTGCCCTTATTAAAGACAAAACTGATTGGACAATCCTTGACCTCAACGATTGTTCCATGCCCGTGCATCCAGATTCATCATTCGCCAATGAATACCCGGCAGAAGCCCGACGCGCGATCAGCGTGCGCCGGTTCATCAGCGACATACCATGGAAACTGCCTACAACCGTGGCGGAGGTCCGCAACCTGATTGAAGTGGTGACCTTCAACCTCCCTGCCGGCCCAGAGAATGGTAACTTCCGCGGCGCGCTGAACAACCCTGTCCCTCCATCGCCTGCACAACGACAACTCATCAGCGAAACGGCCAGTCAGCTCAAGCCAGGCTTGGTCGGCAGCTTGTATGACCATCTATGGCTAGGCCTGCCAGTCAACGACCCTGCACACGTATTGAACCAGCTACTGAACAGCGAGAGCGCCGATAGGTGGGGCCGTGCGCTGGGGGCGAAACTTGGGGCAATTACGACACCCTCCAGCGAAAAAGAATGGGTGATGACAGCGTTGTTACTTGAACTGGATGCCACGCCAGGCGAGCCGCGTAACCATGTGGGTGGATACAACCTGACTCAGGAAGCCAACTGGGGCACAAAGCCGTCGACAGTTGTCACCCGCCTTGCAAATCATCTTGCAGCCAGCGGCAAAGTCACCTCGAGAATGGCCCCCGTCGCCGCGCACCACTTGTTATTGGCCAACGCACCAGAATTTCTTGTCAGGAGCATGCCTGACAACCTGGTCTGCGGGTCCCACACCTGGGCAACGCTGCGGATGGCGGCAGCCAGAATTGAACAGATCAGCCCCGGCACTGTGCCCGAAATGACCTTTGCACAAGTCATGGCGTATGGCGCAACCGAGCCGATTAACGTAGGTGAGGAAATCGCAGCGCAAATGTTGTCTGTGGATCCGCTTATTGATTGGGCGATATCCCAAGGAGTTATCCAGCAAAGCCCGACTGATATCTATTCAAAAGAGCAACTTGAAATTGCTCGTGAAAAATTTCAGACAAATACAGACCAACTCGCCAAGGCTCAGGAATACCTGACAGCGTCCATGCCCTCAAGAACAGAGATCGCACGGGCAGAACTGATTCGGGTTTTCGGCAAGGACTATCCATTCGAAGAAAAAGTGCTTTTAAAAGCCGATCGGCCGGGATCCGAAACAGAAATTTATTATTCAATGCTGGACCTTTACATCACTGGAAAGCTGACGTCCTTTGAGTATTACTCCACCAGTGACGATTTACCGTTCGCTCAATTCCGATCCAGGCTGAGCCTGCTGAAGCCGGTTGGGCCAATATTTGAAAAACAATTTACTGACTACTTTACCAATGCTCGCACTGGCTCAAAAACGGCAATTATGGAGTTATTTTCCAATTTGCCGTCGGAAGACCGGAAGATCCTACAATATGGTAAACAGCGTTACTTTACGTTGAGGAGCGCAGCGACGGTACCTTTAAACCAACAAACAGAAGAGATAATAAAACCCCTGGTAGCCCACAAGGGAATATTGGTTCAGGCCAAACTCGGACAAAAAATCTGTTACTACGAAATTTTCCCCTCCGCGGGGCAGATCCGTAAACGAACAGACCTTCCTAATAACTTGCCTCTGGATGGAAAGATACAGAACGTACACGCCACCAATAACCCCAGAATTGTAAAAGCGCAAGTTGCAACATCGCAAAATTTCGACTGGAGCGCTTATAAAGACGGCACCCCCCCACAGAGTGGGGTCAGCTCAGCCGTCATAATAGAGGAACTCATTCCCAAGGAAAAGCGCGTGTGGTTCAAACCGGGCAGCTTTGACGTGACTACCGTAGCGAACATGCATGCTTCTGACACTAACGTGCGCTTTATGGCTTCTACATTGGTTGAAGAACACTTCATGCCCGGGCGCGAAGAGCTGTATTCACTTGCCAGAGGCATCACCGACACAGAGCAAATTGCTGAAACGGACCGCGTGATCAACGAGTTCCTTTTAGGCTTGGTACCGTTCAAATCATGCATCGAGAATGCAATGCAAGGTAACGTTAGAGGCGCAGTGCTGGACTGCGAGCTAGACGTATTAGGCTTCGTTATTCCAGGCGTTGGCGCCACTGGAAAAATCGCTAAAGTTGTAAAGTCCGGCGCAAATTTCATTCCTAAAGCCCTGAAGACCACCTGGATTGCCAGCAGCACCCTGGTCTCCTCGGCGAATCCGTTCGATGGTCTAGGGAAACTCGCAAGAACCGCAATAAACTCGGTGTGTCAATTGGGTGTGGACGCTTATCGCGCAGCCAGAATAGGAATAGGTCAGAGCAGAAAACTCTTCGGCATTTCAAAGGCCATAAACTCGGCTGACCTGTCAAAACGCGCGGACATTACCAGCGGAACCTTCAAAGCCGCAGCATCCGGAAGTCAGGCCGCCCCCATCACGGCGCTATTTAAAGACGGCAAATGGTACGCGTTTGATACGACCCGCAGCCGGCCCTACGGTCCACCGCTGGAAAACTTCATGCCCGACAGCTCCATCCCGTTGCAACGTACAACATTCAGCGACGGGACAAACCCTCTCACACCTTCAAGACTTTTCGACACCGAATCGCACGTCATACAGCGTACAACGGGGGTTGATGTTGTGGTGGGCGATAAGGTTTATCGGTTTGACCCGAAACATCCCGAAGCCCTGAACGACATAGCATCACCGGCTTATTTCAAGGACCTTGAGGGATTCGAGGCGATTTGCAGTGGGGGTAGATCCAAGCGAGCAACAAGTAACTGTTTCTCAAAAATGATTTCCAGCGTCCGCTCCGTCGCGGGAAAAAGAGCACAAGCGCTTGAACATAAGCGTCTGTATCCGCGACCGGCAGAACAAGGCGTCGATCCCCGGGTAGTTCATGAGCGACGTATATACAAGTGTAATTACGATTACACGGACTGCAGACCAGAAGAATTGACAGTGCCTCTACAATTCAAAGCGACCACTACAGGCAGCATCATTAAAAATGACCACTTCGGATTTGCAGGCACATATATCGATAACGACGTTAACGCTGCGACCCGCGTCGTCAAAATTAACGATATTATTCATGGACTTTCTGATGCTCGTGAAGTAAGAGCGTTTTTTGTACGCGGCCAGAACACCTACTTAGTGGCAGAAGTAGACACTGGGCTATTTTACTTTTGCAAATATGACGGAAGGACAACCAACAACGTCGTATTTACACGTATCAGCCACTCAGATACGGGCCTTGGAAAGGCCCTTATTACGGACTATCACCAACTCAAGGACCCTTTTATTGAGGCCGCAGCCAAGCTCCTGCCTAATGGCCAACTCCTGCCTAAAAACGATTTCATCCTATTGCCAACTATAGATTCATTGTATCGCGACCTAGAGGCAACCAACAGACTAAGCCCTGCAGATCTGGCAGATTTCAAAAGAAAAATGTTACGATTAACAGATGAACAAAAGCGTGACCTTGTCGTGACGGCCTTGAAAAATAATATCGGAAACTTCAATGTCGAGATTGTCATTCCAGCGATAAAAATCGAAACGATGCCCAAGCCTCCTGCCTTTAACATGTTAGCGCAAGCCAGTAAAAACCGTTTATACGCGGATTACGCAAAAGAGCAGGTGCTCAAACAAGTTGAGGCGACCGGGCTTGGACCGTTTAATCAGCGCAACTCCGGCGATCCCATTGATGTACAGCGGGTGGAGCTCACCCAGCCGGTCGTTTTATGGGAGTACTCCAGGTGGGGTAAACCCGATACTGTTGAGGTGTTACTCAAAACCGGTGCCGGAAACTGTGACCATATGGCCAAAGTGTCCATGGAGATCATTCAGAGGAATGGCGGGGCCGCCAGAGTTTGGCACATGAACGGCCATGCCTTCACAATGGTAGGCGGACCGTCGGGGCCTACTCCTGTAACGCGCCACTTTACCGAGCCTGAGTTCGACAACGCGTATATCACCGATTCATGGGCAGGAATCAGTTGTCGTGCACGTGATTACACAACGCAACTCAAAGCCCAAATGGCGACCTGGGCAAACGAAGGTAAGATGATCATCACTACCGACAACAGTGTGACGCCCCCCAACACAGGATGGGCGGACCCAACGGGTCCACTATGGACTGCTGCCATCAACGGGCTGAAAACCGCGTAATCGTAAAGACGGCTAATTAACGTCCTGCCAATATTGTCCAGCACGACGCTCCTGCTCGGGAGCGTCCACCCATTCAGTACGCTTCAAACACCGAAACCACATGGCCTATGGTTTAATTACTGCCCCTCGTACACCTTGCTCTCTACCTGCCTCAAGGAACACCCCTCATGACTCCCCCCCGCGCCACCAAAGTCCTGGTTATCGGCTACGTCTGGCCCGAGCCTCGCTCTTCAGCCGCCGGCGGGTATGTGATGCAACTGCTCGGAGTTTTCCTGCAACAAGGCTGGGACGTGACATTCAGCAGCCCGGCCGGTGCTGGCGAGCATCAGGAGGATCTGACGGCGCTGGGCATTCGTGAAGTGCCTATCGAACTGAACAACAGCAGTTTCGACACATTTGTCCGCGAACTGGCACCGGATATCGTGCTGTTCGAACAATTCATGATGGAAGAACAGTTCGGCTGGCGTGTCGAGAAGCACTGCCCTGATGCCTTGCGTGTGCTCGGCACGCAGGATTTGCAGAGCCTGCGCCATGCGCGGCATCAACGACTCAAGGACCGGTTGAAAGCCAGTGACAATGACACTGACTTCAGTGAACTGTTCGCGCCGGCCTTGCGTGAAGAATTCGAGCTGATGGCCGATACCGACCTGGCCAAACGGGAGATTGCGGCGCTGTATCGCTGCGACCTGAACCTGATGATTTCCGAAATGGAAATCGAGCTGTTGGTCGAGCAGTTCAACGTGCCACGCAACCTGTTGCACTGGTGCCCGCTGATGGTCGATGTACCCGACAGCCCGCCCGCACCGTTCGAAGATCGCGGGCACTTTATCCATATCGGCAACTTTCGCCATGCGCCCAACTGGGATGCGGTGCTCTGGCTGAAAACCACGATCTGGCCGCTGATTCGCGAGCAGTTGCCCACTGCGCAATTGCACATCTACGGGGCCTATACGCCGCCCAAAGCGACGGCCCTGCATAATGCGGCCCAGGGTTTCCATGTCATGAACTGGGCGGAAGATGCGTTGCAAGTGATGTCGGCGGCGCGGGTATGCCTGGCACCTTTGCGTTTCGGTGCGGGTATCAAAGGCAAGATCGTCGATGCAATGATCTGCGGTACGCCAAATGTCACCACACCGATCGGCGCCGAAGCCATGCATGGCAACGGCCCTTGGCCGGGCGCGGTGACCCGTACGGCGCGCGAGTTCGCTGATTGTGCGGTGCAACTCTATAAAGACCAGGCGCAATGGTCGAACGCCCAGACTGTTGGCCTGGAACTGCTCGCCGACCGTTACCAGGTACACACTCACGGTCCGGCGTTGATTGCACGACTCGAGTATTGCCAACAGCATTTGGCGCAACTTAGACGGGACAACTTTACCGGCAGCATGTTGCGTCACCATCAACACAAAAGCACTCAATACATGGCGCAATGGATTGAAGCGAAAAATCGAACTAAAGAAGACACTTGATCGTTAGAATCGTCTCATCTGACGATTAACCCACTGTGCAAGGACGCACTATGAATAACGATATGAATCGACTTCTGCCCGCCTTTCCCTATGACACTCAATATTTCACAGCCCACAACTGGATGACCCAACTTCCCGTTATTGATGCACTTTCGCTTGCGGAACTGGTTTTGCCCGGCGCCCATAATGCCGGCGTGGATAAAAAGGCTTCCTATGCGGCGCCGGGCATCAGTCACTGGGCCGCTTGTCAGACCCATTCGTTTTATTATCAATTGACCCACGGCGCACGTGCGCTCGACTTGCGGCTTGAGTATGAAATCGGCAGCAATGGTGTCGGAACATTCTGGTTTCAGCACAACGGTTTTCGCTCTTCCCGCTCTCTGGAAAACCTGATCACGAGCGTGATCCGGTTTCTGCAGGAAAATCCCGAAGAATTCATCGTTCTCGATTTTCATCAGCTGAATACAGGCGACCAGCGCCTTGGCTATCAGGAGTTCAACCGCCTGCTGATGACACATCTGGGTGATCGGATAATTCCTTACAGAAATGCGAGCCTGACCCTCGGTCAATTGAAACGGGCCAGTCATGCCCAGCGTGTGCTGGTTGCGGCCGAATATCACCCGGCATTCGATGCAACCTTGTTCAGTCGGTCCATCCAGCACGAATGGAGCGGGATCGGGACGACCAGCATCAGTGAGCTCAACGCGCATATCACTCGGGTGATGAAATACCCGCCATCCGGCAATCTGCCGTGGTCACTCTCCGCGACCAGTTACCATGCAGCGGGCGGTCCGGTGAACATCCGCGAGCAGCTTGATCAATGGTTCGACCCTGCGGCGAGGGATTGGGTTCTGAAGAGCAGTATTATCAATGCGGATTTTTTTGAAACGTCGAATCTGGTAGGCCATTGCCGGACGGCCAACCTGATCAAGGCAAACGCCTACAGCCATTAACTTGTGCAGATGTTTCCGTCACTGGCAATGTCGGAGCGCACTTCTATGCTTGAAATTACATATATCCACTTCATCCCACGGACGGGCTGAAGTTACCATCAGGAAAGACAATGACCCAAGTTTTACAAGGCATTCTCGACAAAAAGAAATGGATGAGCAACGTTCTCGACATTGACCGTCTGAAGTTGACCGACTTAATCTGGCCCTGTACTCATAACAGCGGCATGGACAAAAAAGCCCCCAACTATGATGTTCTGATTGGCAACTGGACCACGTGTCAAAACGATTCATTTGCATGGCAGCTGGCCAACGGGGCACGGGCATTTGATATCCGTCTCGGTTACACCGAAGGGCACGATCAATCGATCTTCTACTTTCATCACAATGGCTATCAGTCCCATCGCGTTCTCGATGAGCTGATCGACGCGACATTGACGTTCCTTGATCAAAATCCGGATGAGTTCATCGTCTTCGACTTTCACCAAATGGGCGACGGCAAAAAGCGCTTTGACCATAGGAAACTGAATGATCTGTTGGTGAATCGGCTCCGTCAGCGAGTCATACCGCCCTCCGACGCCAGGAAAACGGTGGGAGAACTCAAACGCATCAGTACCCGCCGCAGACTGGTACTGGCAGCGCACGTAGTGACGGGGCTGGACGATGATTACTTCTGGCCGCGCATTCCGCACAAATGGAGCGGCGATCGCTTCACTGACACAACGGAACTGCAACGCCACATTTCCAGCACCCTGCAAGACGCGCCTTTCGAGACCTTTCTTTGGTCGTTGTCGGCCACCAGTTACGGTTTTCTGGGCGGGCCTCAGGACATCAAGAACCACATCAATGACTGGTTCAACCCGACCCGGGACTGGGTGACGCGTTGCAGCCTCATCAGCACCGACTTTTTCGACGAGTCAGATATCGTGCGTTATTGCTGGAGCGCCACCAGCATGAAGGCGGTTTATGGCAGCGCCTTGCATGAGCCCGTGGGGGCATGACACGGGTCAACATGCCGCAAGCTGGTAATGTCGGCCCCTAAAGAGGCATGATCAGGGCGCAATAACAAAAAAAGCGCCCTGATATGACCCGGACTGCCAGAGTCACCGATCCTTCCTACGAACTGATGGACGACCACAACGGGTTGTCGATCATCTATCGCCAGCACGGCTTCCCCTGCCCCTTGGTGCGCTGGCATTTTCACAAGGAATACGAACTGCACCTGATCGTCGCCAGTTCCGGCAAGGTGTTCATTGGCGACTACATTGGCAATTTCTACCCGGAAACACTCTTTCTCACTGGCCCCAACCTGCCTCACAACTGGATCAGCCAGGTGGCCGAGGACGAAGTGGTGCCCAAGCGCGACATGCTGGTCAATTTCACCGACGAGTTGTTCGAGAGTGGCCATCAGGTGTTTACCGAGCTCAAGTCGCTTGCGCCCTTGCTGGAGCGTGCCCAATACGGCATCGAGTTTCGCTGCAAACGCACCATCCGCCAGGCCATGACCTTGATGCAGCGCATTGCCGACACCCAGGGCGTCACCCGGCTCGGGCACTTTTTCATTTTGCTGGAGTTGCTCGCCGCTTCCGACGATTACCAACTGCTGTCCGGTGCGACAACCCCGCAACTGGCGGACGAACACAACATCGACCGCACTAACCGGGCGGTGGATTACATCTTTGCCCACTACGCCCGTGAACTGCCGCTGGAGGAAGTCGCCGAGCACCTGGGCATGAAGCCGACGTACTTCAGCCGCGTGTTCAAACAGGCCACCGGGCGCTGCTTCATCGAGTTCGTCAACCGCCTGCGCATCAGCAAGTCCTGCGAGCTGCTGGCCGATGGCGATAAACCGGTGACCGATGTGTGTTTCGAGTCGGGCTTCAACAACATTTCCAATTTCAACCGACGCTTTCAGCAATTGAAAGGCATGACGCCCTCGCACTATCGGCGGTTGGCGGTGCAGCGGTTGACCGAGCAGAATATGGGCTAGCACATGCAACCCTGTGGGTGCGGCGTTGAAGCCAGAACCTGTACGTATTCGATAGCGCCAGACCGCTGAAAAGCCCTCCCCTTCGTTTGCTTCTGCAAACGCCAGTGCAAAATAGTATCGATTCAAGTGCGATGAATGATTTGTCTCATCCTCAATTGAAGGCTGTAATCAGCGCACATTCTTCCTGCCTCGGAAGACACAAAAACAATAACTGTCCTTCTGTCCCCACCGGGTGCAGAAAAGGAGTGCACGATGCAACCTTCGGTAAAAGCTCTGCTAGCCCTCACCTGCATGACCCTCAGCAGCGTCAGCCTCGGCGCGCAAACCCTGACCATCGCCACCGTCAACAACAGCGACATGATCCGCATGCAAAAGCTCTCGAAGACCTTCGAAGCCGAGCACCCGGACATCAAGCTCAATTGGGTGGTGCTCGAAGAAAACGTCCTGCGCCAACGCCTGACTACCGACATCGCCACTCAGGGCGGGCAGTTCGATGTGCTGACCATCGGCATGTACGAAGCGGCACTCTGGGGCGCCAAGGGTTGGCTGGAACCGATGAAGGATTTGCCCGCCACTTACGATCTCGACGACGTTTTCCCGTCGGTACGTGAAGGTTTGTCGGTCAAGGGTTCGCTGTATGCCCTGCCGTTCTACGCCGAAAGCTCCATCACTTATTACCGCACCGACCTGTTCAAGGAAGCCGGGCTGACCATGCCCGAGCGCCCGACCTGGGAACAGATCGGCGAATTCGCCGGCAAACTCACCCATAAAGACAAAGAGCAGTACGGCATCTGCCTGCGCGGCAAGGCCGGCTGGGGCGAGAACATGGCGCTGATCACCACTATCGCCAACGCCTATGGCGCACGCTGGTTCGATGAGAAATGGCAGCCTGAATTCACCGGCCCCGAGTGGAAAAACGCGCTGAACTTCTACGTCGACACCATGAAGAATTCCGGCCCGCCGGGCGCGTCGAGCAACGGCTTCAACGAAAACCTGGCGCTGTTCAACAGTGGCAAGTGCGCGATCTGGGTCGATGCCAGCGTGGCCGGCTCGTTCGTCACCGACAAGACCCAGAGCAAAGTCAGCGAGCACGTGGGATTCACCTACGCGCCGCACCAGACCACCGATAAAGGCTCGGCCTGGCTCTATTCCTGGGCGCTGGCGATTCCGACCAGCTCCAAGGCCAAGGACGCGGCAAAAACCTTCAGCGCCTGGGCGACTTCCAAGGAATACGGCGCACTGGTTGCAGCAAAGGACGGCATCGCCAACGTGCCACCAGGCACTCGGGCCTCGACTTACAGCGACGCCTACATGAGCGCCGCACCGTTCGCCAAGGTAACCCTGGAATCGCTGAAAGCGGCGGACCCGAGCAAACCGACGCTCAAGCCCGTGCCGTACATCGGCATTCAACTGGTGACCATTCCTGAGTTCCAGGGCATTGGCACCCAGGTTGGCAAGTCGTTCTCGGCCGCGCTGATCGGCCAGACCACGGTCGATCAGGCCCTGACCGCCGCCCAGCAAACCACCGAACGTGAGATGAAGCGCGCGGGTTATCCCAAGTAACCCCACCATTTCAATGTGGGAGCGAGCCTGCTCGCGATGAGGCCATGACATTCAACATCAGTGTTGGCTGATAAATCGCTATCGCGAGCAGGCTCGCTCCCACAGTTGATCTTCATCGTCTGTTCCCAATCGGTTTTAACGCCATGAATACTTCAACTGCCAAAGCTCACATGGACATTCCCCAGCCGGTGCGTAAAAGCCGGTTGGCCAATCCCGGCTGGTTTCTGGTCAGCCCCTCGGTGGCGTTGTTGCTGCTGTGGATGATCGTGCCGTTGGGCATGACGCTGTATTTTTCGATGATCCGCTACAACCTGCTCAATCCTGGTGAAAACGAGTTCGTGGGACTTGAGAACTTCACCTACTTCCTGACGGACTCCGGTTTCATGCCCGGTGCCACCAACACCTTGTTGCTGGTAGGTAGCGTGCTGTTGATCAGCGTGGTGTTCGGGGTATTGATCAGCGCGTTGCTGGAGGCCAGTGAGTTTCTCGGTCGCGGCATCGTGCGGGTGATGTTGATCTCGCCGTTCTTCATCATGCCCACCGTCGGTGCGCCTGATTTTCCACCCGGTGTCGGGGATTCTCGCCTACGTCTGGAAACTCTTCGGTGCACAACCGGTGGACTGGCTGGCGCATTACCCGCTGCTGTCGATCATCATCATTGTCTCGTGGCAATGGCTGCCCTTCGCGATCCTGATTCTGATGACCGCCATGCAGTCTCTCGACCAGGAACAGAAAGAAGCCGCGCGCCTCGATGGCGCCGGGCCCATCGCGATCTTCTGGCACCTGACCCTGCCACACCTGGCGCGTCCCATCGCCGTGGTGGTGATGATCGAAACCATCTTCCTGCTCTCGGTGTTCGCCGAAATCTTCACCACCACCAACGGAGGCCCCGGCTATGCCTCGACCAACCTCGCCTACCTGATCTACAACCAGGCGCTGGTGCAGTTCGACGTCGGCATGGCGTCCGCCGGCGGTTTGATTGCGGTGGTGATCGCCAACATCGCGGCCATCGTGCTGGTGCGGATGATCGGCAAAAACCTGACAGACAAAGCCTGAGGCCTGCGCCATGACCCTTCAACAATCCCGTCGCCTGCAAAGCCTGCTGCTTGGCACCCTGGCCTGGGCCATCGCGATCCTGATCTTCTTCCCGATTTTCTGGATGGTGCTGACCAGCTTCAAAACCGAGATCGACGCGTTCGCCACGCCGCCGCAGTTCATCTTCACGCCGACGCTGGAGAACTACCTGCACATCAACGAGCGCAGCGATTACTTCAGTTTTGCCTGGAACTCGGTGGTGATCTCCTTCAGCGCCACGGCCCTGTGCCTGCTGATCGCGGTGCCTGCGGCCTACTCGATGGCGTTCTACGAAACCCAGCGCACCAAAGGCACACTGCTGTGGATGCTCTCCACCAAGATGCTGCCGCCGGTGGGCGTGCTGATGCCGATCTACTTGCTGGCCAAGAGCTTTGGCCTGCTCGACACGCGGATCGCGCTGATCGTGATCTACACGCTGATCAACCTGCCGATCGTGGTCTGGATGATTTACACCTACTTCAAGGACATCCCCAAAGACATCCTCGAAGCCGCACGCCTCGACGGCGCCACGCTGTGGCAGGAAATGGTCCGGGTGCTGTTGCCGATCGCCAAGGGCGGTCTGGCTTCCACGGTGCTGCTGTCGCTGATCCTGTGCTGGAACGAGGCGTTCTGGTCGTTGAACCTGACCTCGTCGAAAGCCGCGCCACTGACCGCGCTGATCGCTTCGTACTCAAGTCCCGAAGGCCTGTTCTGGGCCAAGTTGTCGGCGGTGTCCACGCTGGCCTGCGCGCCGATCCTGATCTTCGGCTGGATCAGCCAGAAACAACTGGTCCGCGGCCTGTCGTTTGGTGCAGTGAAATGAACATTGAAAAGCAAAAGATCGCAGCCTTCGGCAGCTCCTGCGCGGGACGTCGTATCGGCATAAATCTCCTGTAGGAGCTGCCTCAGGCTGCGATCTTTTGATCTTAAAAATAACAAGCGGAGGCCCACCACCATGGCCAACCTGAAAATCAAGAATCTGCAAAAAGGCTTCGAAGGCTTTTCCATCATCAAAGGCATCGACCTGGAAGTGAACGACAAGGAATTCGTGGTCTTCGTCGGCCCGTCAGGCTGCGGTAAATCCACGCTGCTGCGGTTGATCGCCGGCCTGGAAGAAGTCAGCGGCGGCACCATCGAACTCGATGGCCGCGACATCACCGAAGTCAGCCCGGCCAAGCGAGACCTGGCGATGGTGTTCCAGACCTACGCCCTGTACCCGCACATGAGCGTGCGCAAAAACATGTCGTTCGCCCTCGATCTGGCGGGCGTACCCAAAGCCGAAGTCGAGAAAAAAGTCGGCGAAGCGGCGCGTATCCTCGAGCTCGGGCCGATGCTGGAGCGCAAACCGAAACAGCTGTCGGGCGGCCAGCGTCAACGCGTGGCCATCGGCCGCGCCATCGTGCGCAACCCGAAAATCTTCCTGTTCGACGAACCGCTGTCCAACCTGGATGCTGCCCTGCGCGTGCAGATGCGTCTGGAACTGCTGCGCCTGCACAAGGAGCTGCAAGCCACGATGATCTACGTGACCCACGACCAGGTGGAAGCCATGACCATGGCCGACAAAGTGGTGGTGTTGAATGGCGGCAAGATCGAACAGGTCGGTTCGCCGCTGGATCTGTATCACCAGCCGGCCAACCTGTTTGTCGCAGGCTTTCTCGGCACGCCGAAAATGGGCTTCCTCAAGGGCAAAGTCACCCGTGTCGACAGCCAAAGCTGCGAAGTGGCGCTCGATGCCGGCACCCGCATCACCTTGCCATTGAGCGGCGCCAACCTGAGCGTCGGCGGCGCGGTGACCCTGGGCATTCGCCCGGAGCATCTGGAACTGGCGCAAACCGGCGACTGTACCTTGCAAGTCACCGCCGACGTCAGCGAGCGCCTGGGCAGCGACACCTTCTGCCACGTGCTGACCGCGTCCGGTGAAGCGCTGACCATGCGCGTTCGCGGCGACCTCGCCAGCCGCTACGGCGAAACCCTGAGCCTGCACCTGGACGCCGAGCACTGCCATTTATTCGATGCCGACGGCGTGGCGTTGACCCGTCCGTTGCGCGCTGCGGCCTGACTTCAGAGAGCCTGTGATGAAACTCAATAAACAGAACCTGCAGCACCTCGCACCCGAAGTGGTCCTGCCCGCCTACGCCCTGAGCGACACCCGCCAAGGCATCGCGCACATCGGCGTCGGCGGTTTTCACCGCGCCCATCAGGCGTATTACACCGACGCCTTGATGAACACGGGCGAAGGCCTGGACTGGGCGATTTGCGGCGTCGGCCTGCGCGCTGAAGATCGCCGCGCCCGGGATGATCTGAAGGAGCAGGATTACCTGTTCACCCTGTTTGAACTCGGTGACACCGACGACACCGAAGTCCGGGTCATCGGCGCGATCCGCGACATGCTGCTGGCCGAGGACGGCGCGCAAGCGCTGATCGACAAACTCGCCAGCCCCGAGATCCGTATCGTCTCGCTGACCATCACCGAAGGCGGTTACTGCATCGACGACAGCAACGGCGAATTCATGGCCCACCTGCCGCAGATCCAGCACGATCTGGCGCACCCGGACTCGCCGAAAACGGTGTTCGGTTTCCTCTGTGCCGCGTTGGCCAAACGCCGCGCAGCCAGCATCCCGGCGTTCACCTTGATGTCCTGCGATAACCTGCCGCACAACGGCGCGGTCACTCGCAAAGCCCTGCTGGCCTTCGCCGCTTTACGCGATACGGACTTGCGCGACTGGATCGCCGGGCACGTGAGCTTTCCGAATGCCATGGTGGACCGCATCACGCCAATGACCAGCACCGAACACAAGCTGCAATTGCACGACAAGCATGCCGTCGACGATGCCTGGCCGGTGGTCTGCGAGCCGTTTGTGCAGTGGGTGCTGGAAGACAAGTTCGTCAACGGGCGTCCGGCCTGGGAGAAGGTCGGCGTGCAATTCACCGATGATGTGACGCCGTACGAAGAGATGAAAATCAAACTGCTCAACGGCAGTCACCTGGCACTGACGTATCTCGGGTTCCTGAAGGGATATCGCTTTGTTCACGAGACCATGAACGACCCCCTGTTTGTGCGCTACATGCGCGCCTACATGGACCTGGACGTGACACCGCAGCTGTCGTCCGTTCCCGGGATCGACCTGACCGAGTACAAGAACACACTGGTCGAGCGTTTCTCCAATCAGGCGATTGCCGATCAGCTGGAGCGAGTGTGTTCGGACGGTTCGTCGAAGTTTCCGAAGTTCACCATTCCGACGATCAACCGACTGATTGCCGATGGCCGGGAGACCAAACGTGCGGCGTTGGTCGTGGCGGCCTGGGCGTTGTATTTGAAGGGGGTGGATGAGAATGGTGATACCTACTCGATTCCCGATCCGCGCGCCGCGTTTTGCCAGGCGCTGGTGGCGGATGATGCGTTGATTACCCAGCGGTTACTGGCGGTGGAGGAAATTTTTGGCTCGGCGATTCCGCATTCAGCCGAGTTTGTGGCGGCGTTTGAATGGTGCTGCAATAGCTTGCGAGAGGTGGGTGTGACGCGGACGCTGGAGCGGGTGCTGGCTTGATGGTGAAACCACTGCCCTCGATGGCTGCCTGACCGCCTCCCGACATGTTGAATACGCTGATATCGAACTGACACAGCAAGGACCGCCCATGGCAAACCAACAATTATTCCTCGGCATCGACTGCGGCACCCAAGGCACCAAGGCCATCGTCCTCGATGCGGTCAGCGGTCGGGTCCTCGGCCAGGGCGCCGCCGCGCATACGTTGATCAGCGGCACCAATGGCCGCCGCGAGCAGGACACATCGCAATGGCTTGAAGCGTTCACTTCAGCGACTCGCCGAGCCTTGCTTGCTGCCAACGTCGACGGCCAGCAGATCCTCGGCATTGGCGTCTCCGGCCAGCAACACGGTCTGGTCCTGCTCGACGATCAAGGCCAGGTGCTACGCCCCGCCAAACTCTGGTGCGACACAGAAACTACCGCGGAAAACGACCGCCTGCTCGCTCATCTCGGCGGCGAAAAAGGCTCGCTGGAACGCCTCGGCGTGGTCATCGCACCAGGTTACACGGTGTCAAAACTGCTTTGGACCAAAGAACAGTACCCGGAGGTTTTTTCCCGGATCGCCCACATCCTGTTACCCCACGACTACCTCAACCATTGGCTCACGGGCCGCAGTTGCAGCGAGTACGGCGACGCCTCGGGCACCGGTTATTTCAACGTGCGCACTCGCCAGTGGGACTTGCAACTGTTGCGCGACATCGACCCCAGCGGGCGTTTGCAAGCCGCGCTGCCGGAGCTGATCGACGCCCATCAAGCGGTCGGCACGCTCCTGCCGGGCATCGCCGAACACTTGGGCATCAACCCCGAGGCGCTGGTGTCCAGCGGCGGTGGCGACAACATGATGGGCGCCATCGGCACCGGCAACATCCGACCCGGCGCGATCACCATGAGCCTCGGTTCCTCAGGCACGGTGTATGCCTATGCTGATCAACCCAAAGTCAGCCCGGACGCCTCGGTCGCGACGTTCTGTGCCTCCAGCGGTGGCTGGTTGCCGCTGATCTGCACCATGAACCTGACCAACGCCACCGGGATGATTCGAGATTTGTTCGCGCTGGATATCGAGCAATTCAACCACCTCGTTGCGCAAGCGCCGATCGGCGCCGAAGGCGTGTGCATGCTGCCGTTTCTCAACGGCGAACGCGTCCCCGCCCTGCCCCATGCCACCGGCAGTTTGCTCGGCTTGACCATGACGAACCTGACGCAAGCCAACCTGTGTCGCGCCGTGGTCGAAGGCACGACGTTCGGTTTGCGTTACGGGCTGGACCTGCTGCGCCAGAATGGCTTACAAAGCCTGCGCATCTGCCTGATCGGCGGCGGCTCGAAAAGTCCGGTATGGCGGCAGATCGTCGCCGACATCATGAACACCCCTGTGATCTGCACCGAACAAAGCGAAGCCGCCGCCCTCGGCGCGGCGATTCAGGCCGCGTGGTGCAAATCCTGGGCAAACGGCCACGAAGACAGCCTGGCGGACCTGTGCGAGCGTTGCGTGAAGCTCGACCTCGCCAGCGAAACCTTGCCGATCGCAGCAAACGTGGCAGCCTGTCAGCAGGCCTATGAACGCTATCAACAGCATGTCGCAACCCTTTAGAGAGTGAACAACTATGTACCTGGTGTGTGGCGAAGCGCTGTTCGATTTCTTCAGTGAAGACGACGCCAGCGGCCTGGCTTCAACAGTGAATTTCAAGGCGATTGCCGGTGGCTCGCCGTTCAACGTTGCGGTCGGTTTGCGCCGCCTTGGCGTGGATGCGGCGCTGTTTGCCGGGTTATCGACCGACTACCTTGGCCGGCGTTTGCAGCAAGTGCTGCGAAATGAAGGTGTGCGTGCGGATTACCTGGTGGATTTCGCGGCACCGACCACCCTTGCGATGGTCGCGGTCGGCGCCAATGGCTCGCCGCATTACAGTTTTCGTGGCGAAGGCTGCGCGGACCGACAGTTGAAACCGGAACATCTGCCGCAACTGGGCGCGGAAGTGCGCGGCTTGCACATCGGCTCGTTCTCGCTGGTGGTGCAGCCGATTGCCGACACGTTGCTGGCCTTGGTCCAGCGCGAGAGTGGCAAGCGTCTGATCAGTCTCGATCCCAACGTGCGACTCAATCCTGAACCGAACATCGATCTCTGGCGTACGCGCGTGGCCACGCTGGTCGTGCTGGCCGACCTGATCAAAGTCAGCGATGAGGACTTGAGCCTGTTATATCCCGAGCAGGATCCGCAGCGAGTGATTGAAGGCTGGTTGCAGCATCGCTGTCAGTTGGTATTCCTGACCCGTGGTGGCGAGGGTGCGACGGTGTTCAGCCGCCACCATGGCTCGTGGTCGGTGCCGGCCTGTTCGGTGAAGATTGCCGACACCGTGGGGGCTGGCGATACGTTCCAGGCGGCGTTGATTACGTGGTTGACCGAGCATCATCTGGATTCGGTGGAAGGTGTGCAATCGCTTGCGCGCGAGCAGATCGACGGGATGTTGAAGTTCGCGGTGCAGGCAGCGGCGCTGACGTGCAGCAAGACCGGGCCGGATTTGCCGTATCGGCAGCAGTTGGATTTGCGCTGAATGTGAGGGCCTCATCGCTAGCAGGTTAGCTGCTCCCACATTGAATCGATGCCGAACACAAAATCTGTGTTCACCGAATATCTACTGTGGGAGCTAGCTGTGTAAACCCACCACGTTGTTCACGGATGCTATTCGGCTAATTGGTGGCAAATAACTCAGGCTGGCATGCGGGCGATGCCAGTTGTACTCGTGCAACCACGACGTCAGGTAGGTCGCACGTTGGTCTGAGCTTTCGTAACTTCTGGCGTAGGCCCATTCGCGCAGAGCGGTTTGGATAAATCGCTCTGCCTTGCCATTCGTTCGTGGTGTGTAAGGTTTGGTATAGATGTGTTTAAGCCCCAGCCGTCGACATAGACGCTTGAAACGTCCGGACTTGTAGCAAGGGCCGTTATCGGTCATTACCCGCTCGAAGCAAACGCCAAGGCTTGCGTAGTAGCGCAGGGCCCGGATCAGCGCGAGGCAGGCGCTACGCCCACTTTGGTCTGCGTACAAACCGCTGTGTGCCACTCGACTGTTATCGTCGATGGCAACATGGGCGTATTCCCAACCGACATGGTAAGAGCGGCCTTTTAGGCGGTCTCGCGTCACTCGATGACCTGGTTTGTTAAAACGCCCCAGCTTCTTGATGTCCAGGTGAAGCAGACCTCCGGGCTGAGAATATTCGTAGCGAATCACTGGCGGTGGCGGTTCCAGGTATGCCAAACGGTTGAGGCCGTTACGGCTCAATAACCTGCCCACAGTGCTGTGTCCCACCTTCAAGTCCTGGCTGATTTGGCGATAGGTTTTTCGCTGGCGACGTAGCTCAAGCACTTGTTCCTGGCGCATCTCAGGAAGCGCGTGCGGACAGAACTTGGGCCGGGACGAACGATCCTGCAGTCCTTCCTCGCCTTCAGCTCGATAGCGATTAAGCCACTTGTAGGCAGTGCGAACACTGACTCCTTGAGACTGAGCTACCTCAACAGGTCTCAGGCCTTCCTTAAGGATTCGTTGAACAAGAAGGGCTCGACCGGAAACGGTTAATCGGGCATTTTTATGAGCGTTCACTCGGGGCCTCCGGGTGCTTGGTTTGGTTCGCACCTCCAATTTCCCGGAAAAGCCCCGAGTGAACAACCTACAGAGAGATCACAGCTAGCTCC
>LNAP01001008.1_pt1 | contig 47689 bp, 45 predicted proteins | sample 602601 | NCBI WGS metagenome assembly LNAP01 (sample SAMN02440304, study PRJNA202911) | soil metagenome | biome: Subtropical and temperate rainforests or woodlands; isolation source: soil samples (1 kg each in a 20% v/v slurry with milli Q water) were... ...
AATCGAATACAGAGTTTCCAATTCCCGGTTACAAGGACTTTGGCTATGGCATTTTCCGTAAACGCGACTGCTGCGGCGGCGTTACTCTTGGCAACTAGCATCATGAGCCTGGGCGCCGGTGCCCAATCGATGCAAATGCCGTCCGAAGCAGAGCTTCAAAAGCTGATGGGCGAGCAGTCAGCTGCCCGGGCCGCCACTTTGGGTGGCAAGATCGATCCTGTGAAGGCAGGGACCTTTAAAGCCACCGTGCCGGTGATCAACGCTCCGCCGCCGACCAAGACTGAGTCACTAGACGACGTTGTTGCGCGTTATAACAACGCCAAAAACGAATCGAAGGGTAAGCCCGGCCAGAGTGACTTCATCATCTTCGTATCGTTCTCGATGCCGAAGGACACCCTCATAGAACTCTCCCGTCAGGCCAAAGAAACCGGGGCGGTGCTGGTCGTCCGCGGCTTCGTCAACGGTTCCATGATGCAGACCAAACGAGCCGCATTGGACGTGAACAAAGCGGGTGTTCCTTGGGAGGTCAACCCTGAGCTGTTCAAGGCGTTCAAGGTTGAGGCGGTTCCCACGTTCGTGGTCGCAAGCGCAGAGGCCGAGTCAGTCCTCGACACTGGGTGTTCGCCCGATGCGACATACACCTCGGTGACCGGCAACATTTCTGCCCAGTTGGCGTTGGACACAATCCGCCTGCGTGGCCAGCCGACGATCGCAAAAATGGCAGAGAACAAACTGGCTCAGATTCGTCAACGAAATGCACCAGGATCGGTTCAGTAACTGAGGCAACATGCCCTACGCGGTAGGGCATTCCGAAATTCCGATTGTGAAACTCCAAACCGAAGGGATAGAGCCAATGTCCGATAAATACAAATGGGAAGTGATTGTTAATGGCGTCATTGTCGGCACCTTGAGTGAAAATGAACTCGAACAGCTCGACAAACATGTTCAACAAGACAAGCGATTGTACTTCGCGCAGTTTGTGAACCTCATCTACATCATTTGGAGCGCAATCAGCCAAGCAATCCACATCGCGCCATTGGCGCTGATGACGTGGGCATTTGGTTTTGCTTGCTCTGATCCGGAGAGGTTCAACACCGTTATCACCGCAAACCCAGCCGAGTTTTGTATCTTGGGAGTCATGGGGGCTTTAGGGGCATCCGTATTGGTAGTTTTTGCGTCGGCTGGATTCGGCTTTACGCGCCTGAACTACGAAAATAAATTCAACGCACGCAAGGAGCAATTGGTGAGAAGCCTGCTCAAGGTCCCTGCCAAAGGCGACATGACGTTGTGCAAGGTCGAGAGCGATTCGGCGGCAATTGCCTAAAAGCGACTCAGTTTTTAACGGCAGAACCGTTGCTTATTCGCAGTCAATGGAACAAATCACCCCTGACTTCAATGCCTCTTTGGGAGGCATTTTTTTGGACGACGACAAAATGCAGAACCTGCTAACCGAAAAAGACCGTGAGTGGCTCCACGGGCTGGGCCTCAATCTGAGCACCTGGCGTGAACTCACCTGCGCAAAATTCAAAGGGTCTACATCTGGCGAACTGATGAGCATTGCACGCCGACGGTATCATTTACCGGGACGGTGCTTGGGTTAACGCCGGCGACCTTGCCGAGGAGGTTTCCAAATCCATCACCTGGAACGCCCAGGTATTTGAGGCATGGAATTACGGCTTCGCCAGTAAAATACACGCGATCTCTGCAACCTTGTCGAGCTTTGATGCAGATATCTTGCTTATCGCGTCAGGGTTCGACCAACAGGATTTAAATGAACTCAGTAGGGCATCTAGCGATGCTGTCGCCCAGGCTTACCGCGACCTCTACGGTGAAGGAGAGGACGAAGAGTACTGCGAGGAATAAGCCCCCGAACGCACGGCTTTTGGTAGGTCAAACAAAAGGCAAAAAAAAACCCGGACGGAGTCCGGGTTTTGTACATCGTTAAATGTCTTGGGCCAAACGACCGGCACCAAACGCAGCACGCCGGCTAAGGCGATCCCATTGCGCGTCGGTAACAAGCACGCTGTTACGTGCCTTGACGTATCCGTTTACGGTCTGGCGATAATTCAAGCGGACCATACCAGCGGTCACACTCGGAACACCTTCCAGCTCGTACACGTTCATGAACCCATCAACATCGACGGTGGTCGTTGTCACGATCTGGGCGTGGAACATTTTCAGATAGCAGGCCTTACCCAACAGAAAGGTAACTTCGCCAATCAGCTTGGCCTGCTTCATTGCTGCTTGAGATTTCAGACTCAGGTCTAGGCGGAGGGACTGGGCTTTACGTTGGATCGAAGCAGTGTCAAAAGTCAGTTTCATGGTCGTTCTCCCGGAGTATGTGCTAAGCCTTGCGTATGCCTAGTACCCGGTAATGCGGATCATGCTCTTACAATCGACACCCTGGGGCTAGCCTTCACTTGATTCCTCTCCACCCAATGCCTCAAGCAGGGCGGGAACCAGTTTTGTCAGCTGCTCGGTATAAACCTGAAACATCGCTGCATAGGCCGCTTCATCATCCTCTTCGTCAGGGATCTCAGCCTTGACGCAGTCCAGAAAAGTAATTTTCTTGACTTGGAATTTGTCCGTCAGAAAAAACGCTACACGTTCATCCCAGGTCATCGCCAGCTTCGTCGGTCGGCGCCCCTCAATGATATGTTGCCGCACTTCATCACGTTCGAGGCTGAGTTGGGCGTAATGCACCTTGGACTTTTCGATGTCGAGACCTTGCAGGTACACCTCTCGATCGACGGTGAACTCATCAGGCGCCTCGTTGTTCATCAGCCAGGAGGCCATAGCAGACCCTGGGTCCATGCTGGTGCGAATCAAAGACGCCGGGGTGTTTATCGCGTCCTGGAGAATGGTCATGACGTCGTCAGCTTTGGCCGGGGTGCCGGTATCGATCCCAATCAGTCCGGCAGCCGTGTTCAACCATACCGCTACCGAGGTTTGGTGCTCAAACGCACGGGGCAGCAATTCAACAAGTGCGGCCTGTTTTATCTCTTTGAGCTCTGCGCGGCTGGGCTTGTAGCCCTTGTCTCGCTCGACCTTTGCCGCCTTGGAAATGGTGAGCCGTTGCAAGACCGGTTCAGGAACCTTGCGTTCCTCGAAGCACACGTTGAGGAGCAGCTGTCTTTGATTGGAATACACCAGCCCGGCTCCCGGCCGGGGCTCCACCCATCCTGAGGAGTTGATCATTTTATCCGTGCAAGGTCGGAATATTTTAGCCTCGAGCTTCTTGGCCAACTCCGTCGGGGAGAGGGTCCACGGCTCGGTGATCCGGTAAAGGTGCAGGTTTGAAAACATGGCGTCGACCTTAGGGCAGCTGGCTACTGTGCGATAATAAATCACAACACGTGCGCATAATACTGTTTGATTTATTATGATATGCGCATCAGTCCTGTCAGTGAGAAAACCATGTCTGCTCTTCTTCCTGTTGAACAACGAATCCAGCAGCTGCGCACGTCTGTCTCCGCCCACGCGGACCAATACCATACGAATGATGCGCCCGGGATGCCCGATGGGGCGTACGACCTTCTTTTTCGTGAGCTACAAGAACTTGAGGCTCAACACCCGCAGCTGGTCACGCTCGACTCCCCAACCCAGAGAGTAGGGGGGGCGATCCTTTATGGGTTCGAGCCTGCTCCCCATGACCAGCCGATGCTTTCGCTCAAAGATGCGATGGACGATAACGAAGCCATGGCATTCGTGACCTCAGCGGCCGCCGGCCTTGGCGTCGAGCCCGAGGTTCTGGAGCTCACGGGCGAGCTGAAATATGACGGATTGGCCCTCTCTGCCAGGTACATCGCCGGCGTCCTTGTCCGCGCCGCCACCCGGGGCGACGGCATCACGGGTGAGAACGTGACATCTCAGGCACGGACCATCCAAAACCTGCCACTTCGACTGCCGATGCCGATAGACCTGGAAGTCCGTGGTGAAGTGGTAATGCGCAAAAGTGACTTCGAGTTGGTCAACGAACAGTTGTTGAGCCGCGGAGAGAAGCCTCTGGCCAACACCCGAAACGGGGCGGCCGGCAGCATGCGCCAACTGGACCCGAAAATCACCGCCGCTCGCCGACTGAGCTTCTATGCCTATGGCGCTATGACCCTGAGCGGAGCAACACCATTCAACGCAACCACTCAATGGGAGCTGATTCAGGGCCTGCTGAAGTTGGGGTTTGCAATTGCTCCTGAGACCGCAGTAGTGCGCGGCAGGGCTGGTGTGCAACGCTTTTTTGAGCGTGTCGGTGAGGGCAGGGCAGCGCTTCCTTTTGACATTGATGGCGTGGTGTTCAAGGTCAATGCCCTGCAAGGCCAACAAGATCTTGGCTGGACCAATAGAACGCCTCGGTTCGCGATCGCCTACAAATACCCAGCAGAAGAAGCCATATCCACCGTTCGGGATATTGTCGTACAGATAGGCCGGACCGGCGCCGCAACCCCCGTGGCCAAAATTGACCCGGTCCGGGTTGGGGGCGTAATGGTCTCCAGCGCATCACTTCACAATGCGGACCAGGTCAACGCAAAGGGTGTTAAGTTCGGGAGCACGGTCATAGTTCGGCGGGCGGGCGATGTGGTCCCAGAGGTGGTGAGAGCATTGCCATCTCCTGCTGACGAATCCCTGCAATGCTTTGTCATGCCCCTCAACTGCCCATCCTGCGACTCCCGTCTTGAACGCCAGCCAGGCATGGTCGGCTCGTACTGTCCCGGTGGTCTGAAGTGCCCCGCACAAAAGCTGGCCAAGCTTTGCCACTTTGCTTCCAAGCTGGGCATGAACATCGATGGCTTGGGTGACAAGTCGATCACTGCCCTGATCGATGCTGAGCTGATCAGCATGCCTTCCGACCTATTTTCTCTTCAGGCTCCTGATGTGGTCTCCCTGCCAGGCTTTGGACGTGTTTCCGCGGCAAAGTTGACGAAGAGCATCGCCGCCTCAATACAGCCAGATTTGTCGCGGTTCATCTACTCGCTGGGTATCGAAGGTGTGGGGGAGGCGACGAGCAAAGCCTTGGCCAAACAGTTTGGTGCCTGGTCGCGGTTTAGGGTGGCGACTTATGACGAACTGATTCAAACCCCCGACGTCGGGCCCGACACCACCGCAAACATACAGCGGTTCTTCGCCGATGAGTCCCTGGGCCACGAAGCCGATCGCCTCGCCGCGATCACATCTCCGCAGGACTCGCTGAAAAAAACCGGGAGCGCCCTGTCGGGCAAAGTATTCGTTCTGACCGGTACATTTCCCACCTTGAGCCGCGAACAGGCCAAGGCACTGGTCGAGGATGCCGGCGGCAAGGTGTCGGGTTCTGTATCCAGCAAAACCAGTGTCGTTGTCGCCGGCGAGTCCGCCGGATCAAAACTTGAAGCAGCACATGCCCTGGGAGTTCCTGTTTGGGATGAGCCGATGCTGCTGGCTGCCCTGGCGAGCTGACGATTACAGGCCGACGTAAAGCATTCCCTTGCATCAAGATTTCATCTGGAGAACCAGAAATGGCAGGCAACCAAGACCACTTCAAGCGCGATGCCCAGGGCAATGTTTACGAAGTTGACTTCAATTATGTTCGTACCCACGTGCCGCTCAACTGGTTCTTCGAGCACATGCTCGATGGAAAACCTAAACCAATGAGCGGTGCGATTCGATACGGTGTTTGTCCAAACCCAAGCTGCCAAGTTTCGTCCATACACTCGGTCAAAGTTTGCGTAAAAGAGGACAGCTGGAAGTGCTTCAGTTGTGGGGAGCATGGTGATGTCGTGGAAGCGGCTGCGTTCTACTGGGGTAAAACCCATCGCGAAGCTGGCCTTGAGCTGATGAGGGCTGATATCGACATGTTGAAGCATTACATGCCGCCTAAACCCGAAACTGCGATTCAACGCGACGACAGTGCCTTGGCGCTTGTTCTGCAAAAAGTTGCTGAAGCTGCACCGTATCCTTCAAAGCCAGCTTTGGAGTACCTGGGAGGCCGAGGCATATCGGAACGTGTTGCGCGTGAGGCTTGCGAGCGAGGCATTCTGATCACAATCCCCAATGATCCATTTCAAGCAAAAGCATTTTTGACTGAAGTGGCCGGACGGGACTTGATGGAAAGGGCCGGGCTCTGGAAACCCGATAAAAAAGCGCCAGCCTGTGCGTTCAGACCGCTGTGGTTTCGTTCGCAGTCTCACTGTGCAGCGGAGTTCAGACTGATGCGCGACCCGAAAGGAGATGAGAAGAAAGCCATGCGTTACGGTGGCAAATCTCCATGGGTCTGGGAAGGCCAAACCCCTGACGAGTATATGATTGTAGAGGGCCCGATCGATATGGTTTCGGCTGTTGAAATGGGTTCCAAAAGAACGATCTTCGCCCTCCCAGGTTGTGAAAACTGGGAACCGGGCTGGTTTCAAATGATGGCCGAGAAAAACGTGCTCATGGCCTTGGACCCTGATAAGCCTGGCTATGCCGCAGTAAAAAAACTGATGCCCGTTCTGGCCGCTTTTGAAGCCAAGACAGGAATCTTCAACCCACCCAACAGGGTCGGGGACTTAAACGATCAACTCAAAGCAATGCGTGGTCTCACAAAATAACCCCCTTTACAGCCCGGCACATCCTGCCGGGCTTTTTCATGCCTGCAATTTGATACATAACACGTACACATAAGCAAATGTCGCTGATATTATGATCACATCACTGCGACAGGCTCGACCCACGTGAACCGAAGACAGCTGCTCCTCTACTCTCTCGGCCTTCTGGCCACCGGCGCACAACCCGTATCCGCCAGCACCAGCACGTTCTGGGATCAACCGAGGCGCCTTTGGCTAAAACGCCAAGTGCGGCGAGGCGTGTGGGAAGAGGTCAACGAGATCTACTACCAGAACGGTAGCCTCCAGTGGTCCGGTTACGAGCGTGTATGCCGCATTTTGCGCGACGTTCACACCGACACAGCGGTGCAGATGAGCCATACACTTCTGGACATCCTCTGCGGCATCCAGGGATGGTTCGCAATTCACGGCATCCATGTCCCAATCTTCGTCACATCCGGTTACCGCAGCGAAAAAACCAACGAGGACGCCGGTGGCGTACGCGATTCCGCTCACCTACGTGGCGGGGCTTGTGACCTGTATGTTGAAGGTGTGCCAGTGGAGTACCTGAAAGACCTGGCTCTGTATCTTCAGGGCGGCGGCGTGGGGGTTTATCCGGCATCGGGGCCGTTAGGGACGTCATTCCTGCATGTCGACGACGGAAAACTCCGAAGTTGGCGGGGTGACGTTAAAAAGGTCAACGGCAAAATTAAAGCCAGGCCCCCGGGAGGCCTGGCAGGCACGTCAGAACATGTTCGACCATGACACCTGGTTAGTCGAAGGCCTGTTCGGAATTATCGCCATATCGACCGCCCGCAACGCTGGGTTTCGCCCGGTGAGGTACCAGCAATCGTTCTGCTGTGAAAGCATGTAGCGATCGGAAAGACGCTCCAGCGCCACTCGGTATTTTTCCGTGACCTGTCCCCTCGAAGCTTGACCCAACAAATCCTTGGAACGTATGCCCGGCTGATTCCACGCGGCCCGGGCAAGATCGTAGCCTTCATCACCGCTCATGATGTAGATCTCATCCGCCACAGCTTCTGGTACCGGATCAATCATGAATGGGAACTCCGCTGGGAACACATACCATCGCCGCCAGAACTCATAGTGAATGCGCAGCCTGATGACGTCTTTCCGCGCTCCCAGGACTTCACAACAGCGGTCGAAGGACCAATCACCCAGGGTCGGCCCAAAAACCCATTGAGCCGCCTTTATGTAGTGGTCGGGTTTCATCTTCTTAGCAAAAAGCGCTTCAACGTTCGCCTTGACTATGCGGAACGCCAGTCGTGGAACGCCCGCTTCAAAGTCCTCTTCATCCAGGCGCCGCAGTGACTCCTCTTTTACTGTTCGTCTTTGCGATCCAAGGTTCGGTAAATTATCGAGTGCGGTGAGAGCAAGTTCTTGAGCAAAAGGACGTGGCTCGTCCACAGCCTCGTCAGCGCCCAGAAAATCCACTTGAGCATCGCTGAACCCGTCGCCAAAATCGAAGGCGTCAAGACCTTCGAAAATATTGGCGCTATCAAAGCTCTCAAGCCAGTTACGAACATGCCCAGGATCAGAAATATCACTACCATCGCCAGCATGAACTTCAGGTCCGTGCTCAAACTCATAGTCCGCTACCTCGATCCCGTTCGGCTGCATTGTTAGATCATTCATTCGAAAGCCCTCAAACTGGCACAGTCTGGGTAAATTGGTCCGCCCCAGTCAGGGGTTCGTGAAAAAAGCGCTCAGGCCGTGGTAACTCCACCGCCGACCGCTTGGTCTCGCGTTGTGTTGCGCGAGCGTCGCCCCACCGCACTTGGCTTCCATCCGTCACCGCAACGTATTGGGCGGCACTGAGCGCCAACATCCGCTCCGCCAATGCCCCTGTACCGGGACCGCCGTCCTGGTTCAAAAACTTCAGGTACAGTTGAGCAGTGGCCTCGGTGTTCGGCCTGAAGAAAACAAAGGTCCGAACCCGGCTAAGACAGACTTCACGCAGGTCAATCGACTCCCGCCCAAGGTCCTCCAACGATGGGGACGAGATCCAAACCCTCAAAACACGTTCGCTTTCAGCCGTCAACAAGCTCTCAACGCATGGGTCGTTACATCCTCCTGCATCGGTGAACACCGCAAGAGCAGGCACTTTTGGCGCCGGCTCGCCAGCAAGACGGCCAACTGCATCAGACAAGTTGGCGATCACGATTCGACGGAGATTTGATGCCGCGGCCCCCCGGCCGATGTAAGGAGCAGCAAGGTAGATGACCTTGCCGGAGGCGATCGCTTCGTGAAGCACCAGGTCAGGCTTGTAACTGTTGAAGATTTCACCCAGTCGACCGGTACCGAGCATGCACATGCTCCCAGCAAGGCCTGAGTACTTCGCTTTGAGCAGGGAAGGGCTGATATTGCCTTCGGCATCACGGAAGGGTTGTAGCGCCGCATCCAGCGCTCGCAGCGCCTCGGAGGCAGGGTATTCCTCGCCAATGAATTCTCCCAGTGCCGCAATCGCGTCAGGCTTCATCACGAACATCCCGAGATCGAGGAACGAGTAAGGGATATTGCCGAGCTGAAGACTCGCAATGATTGCCTCAAGCAGCCGGGCCGTGCCGGCGTCGTTCGTTGCCGGGTCGTCCTGATTGGCGATGAAGTTCATCACCTGGCTGGCGATATTCGCGGGAGAGCTGTGAAGCACAGGGTTGTAGGTGTGGCTGGTTGCAGGCTTGGCAGGGTTGACCACCAACAGATCGGCTTCGCGCCCGGCCAGGTGGCAGGCATTAAGCAACGTGGCGAGCATGGGCTCTTCAATAGAGGCGCCCAGGACAATCACGGCACCACCTGCAGAGATCTGTTTGCCCAGCATGCCGGCGATCAGCTGTTCCTGACCGGTGATTCGCTCATCAAGGACAAGCACATGCCCGCCGGTGGCCACGTCTGCCATCGGGTTTGCTTCGTTATTCATCAGGGAGCTCCTTTACGGCTTTGCGACCGCCAGCAGGCTTGCCGCTACCACCGAGGTATTTGTCGCTGTTTTTGAAGTAGTCCGCGCCTTCAACGGGCACTTTCCGGAAATGATTGATGCGGATACGGCCAATCTCTTTTTGGAGTTTTTTGTCGATGGTGATCATCGGTACCCGGACGTTGAAAATCTGGTCGCCGCCGTACTGGATGATGCATTCCCCTTTGCCGAGGGCCTTCAGGTCGTCGGGGCTGACCTTGTATTCCTCCTGCTCGCGTTCGCCTTCTGAGATCCCGGCAGCCGCCCCTGTACCGCCCTCTGGTGTCACATTGAGAAGTGGGGTGCTGCTGCTTTCGTTCTGCGTGCCACTGAGCGATTTGGTAATGCCAATTTTCATACCGATCAGATCGGCACACTCCTCAGCGGTAGCCTGGGTACCGATCTTGAAAAAGATCTTGGTCCACGTGTTACCGATAACCATCTCCTTGAAGTCAGGCGACACCACATCAAGGTTGGCCAGCGTCTGAGCGGCTGGAAGCAATGCCATCTGCGCGGACCGCCCCTGCTCGAAAGGACGAGCCAACGAATGAACGGCATAACTACCGAGCTCATCCATGAAGTTCAGGTGCGGGGGATTGGGGCGCTCTTCTTCTGGCAATGCCTGCACCCAGGAAATCGCCGTTCGGAAATCCCCTAGAAACATCTTGCCGAAGTTGGAAGCCGCTTCGTTTTTACCCATGGTGGGCAGTGCGACGTAGATGATCTTCTTCGCCCGGATGGCTTCGAACAGATCGATGTCCGGGGTGTAGGTGTTCAACACCTCACCGAATTTGCCGGTGCCAAACATGTACATCCGGCCGGCAAGACCACCGAATGTTTCCTTCATCCGTTTGATGTCGACCATGTTCTCAAGGCCCGGCTTGTTCATGCCGCCGACCTTGTATTGCTCGAGAAACAGCGACAGGTTTTTGGTAGCCGGATTGTGAGGCTGAGATTTCTTCAGACGAGTCTCGAGTTCCTCGATCGCCTTGTGGTTCATCAGCAAGATCGTGAAATCGATGAAGTTGTAGGCAAGGCCCGCGGCTTGAAATGCCGCGACTAAAGTGGCGATACCTTGGTTGGCGGACTGCTTATAGTGGTCTGCGCCAGGGTTATTTTCCGTCGATGGGATGATCGACAAAATCCGTGCAGCGACTTCATCCGGATCGCCCCTGAGAATTGGATTGTAAGAGTTGCTCACATCGGGACTACCCGGGTTGAGAATGAGCAGATCTTGTTCACGCCCAGCCCAGCAGCAGTACTGATAGATGGTCTGAATATCGTCGGCATTCATTTTGCCGTCGATAAAGGTCAGGCCCCCGCCACGCTGGATCTGCTGGAACATCAACAGCTTCCCCAGTACGGTTTTCCCCACACCGGACTGGCCGAGAATGAAACCGTGTCGCATCAGGTCTTCATCTGGGATGTACACCGGACTGCCCGTGTCCGTGGTGTAACCCACCAGCATTCCATCTGGTCGCACCAGGTCGGTGGCTGACTTAATGTTGATTTTGGAATCGAGCAGCAATTGGTCCTTCCAAAACTGGAACAACCTATTGCCGATGTAGGCACCGCCTGCCGCCCCCAATGCAAGCGGCACGCTGGAGGGGACCGATCCAAAATACGGAGAGGTCAGTAACCCACCAGCACCCACCGCACTCAGCGCCAGGGTGTCTAATGACCCTCCGATCTTCGATCGTAAAATCTTTTCCATGCTCATCGAGGACGACCTATAGCTGCGCATAAAAAAACCCGAACACCAAAAGGCGTTCGGGTCGTGGGGGTTATAGAAAAATGCTCGAAGCTGCTGCGTTCACATCGGAATCAGGTTGAACTGGTTCCGGCGATGCATCAGCAATCCGCAGCAATGGGGATTGCAAAAGCGTTTTGATTTCCATCTGAGTCAGCCCGGTATCCTGCTCAATTTGGGCACGCGCAGCGGGTATGTTGCCTACTTGCTGACCTTTATCCTGAAATTCCTGGAGTCGGGATTTGTAGCCCAAATAACGTGACGAGAATTCCGTTCCAACTGGCGTGGAGCCTGTGGCGTTCTGTTGTTGAGTATCAGCAGGTGTTGTGGTTTCCGTCGATGCCATACCGGTAGCCGGGTTGCCCGCGGCTTCCATTTTTGCCTTGAGTCCGGCGACGTATTTATGGTCGTCGAATTTTCCCATGTAGACATCGGCACTGAACCCCAGCAACGAAAGGCATTTTGACGTTGCGTCGGTAACGCTTTTCTTTGCATGGTCGTCGTCGCTCGATATGGTCCCGTAAGCATCTCGGGAAACGAAGCTTGTTGCGCCGAACTGCTTGATGGAGCCGCGATTGCCTTTGTAGATGTACCAAAGCTCAAGGTAGACCTTGTGAATAATTTCCCGACCGAGGATGCGACCGTCTTTGTCAAAGCCCAACGGGCCACCCTCGACATAACTTTCACTGATGAGCTCTGTTCCCCACCCAAGCCCGTGAGGCCCAAAAATCTGGGTAGCCCTCATGGCTTGATAGGCCGGTGATACGGCGGTGCCCTGAAAGCCACCTTTGTTGAAAGACTTTGTTAAGTCAGGGTGCGTTTCCTCTACCTGGCGCCACACCTCCAGACCGATCGTAGCCGCGAGAGCACCAGGCTCCGATGGCTTGCATTCGTTGCTTGCCGAACCCGCGGTGGACACTGCTTCTGATGTGGATTGCATTTTAAAACTCCTACGACGCTGCACAGAGTGAATACCTAATGCAGGGGTATGACGCACAGCAGCTAATAAGGTAGGGGGGACAGGTTCAGGTTTTACGGTGCGAGATTTGCAATACTTAACACGTCACTATATTTTAGGTAGCAAGAGTGCCTATTGCAACAAAAAGGCGACTGCCTGTATTATCGCTACGTGTTACGTTGCAAAACAATCAACGAGTATCCCTATGACCACCAAAACCCGAGTCTTAATGGTTGCTTCGCTCGCCTTTGCTGCCAGCACCGCCGGCGCCGTCGACGTGCGCCAAGTAGTGATTCCGGATTCGGTGGGCGTAGCGGTCGAACCTGCACATCAGGCACATGTCCTTGGTGAAGCTATCCGTGATAGCCAGGTCAAGCGCACGCCCACCATCTGGATCGTTACCGAACCGTCACGCACTCGCGCCTTGATGCCTGAAGAAGAAGCTCGACTGGATGCAATCGACGCAGAGGCGGCCGAAGAAGCCCGCCACGTGCGCTCCACGTTGTTGTTTGGATTCGACAAGAGCAGTACTTCGAACTGGGCGGCCCTCGACAGCGTGATCTCGGATGCGCTCCGTACAGGTAGTGTCGTGAAGCTGGTCGGGCATGCCGACGATGTTGGCAGTGATGCCTACAACCAACGGCTGTCGGAAAATCGTGCGATCTCAGTCGCCCGTTATTTAGTCAAGCGTGGCGTCAGCAAAAAGAACATCAAAGTCGCTGGCCGCGGTAAACGGGACCCGGTTTCCATCGTGGACAGTTCGATGAACCGTCGCGTGGAAGTGGATGTGGTCAAAGCTGCGGGGAACACACTTTGAAAGAGATCGACATCCCACGCTACGTTGATAGCCAGACGCAATTGCTTTTCTGGGAAATCGACGAAGCTGTAATTTTCATTGGCTGCTTAGGTGCCGGCATCGCCATTGGTGGCTGGGCAACGATCGCCTCCCTGATTGGCGGTTGGTATGCAGTCAAACGCTTCAAACGGTTCAAAAATGGTGCGCTCGAGGGAATTTTGCAGCACTTGTGCTACTGGGCCGGAATCATGCCGCTCAACAAGCACTACCAGGACTCCTCTAAGCGAGACTTCTTTTTTTAAGAAGTTTTCACCTGCTCTTATTCGTACGCGTTATGAATCCGTTTGAGGCCAAAGGGTTAAAAAATGAGACTTAAAAGACTACTTGGCACGATGGAAGGGCTGTCGTCATTCGCCAAAATGAACGCCACAGCCAATACCTTCATGGCCGTTGCACTGTGTCTGCTGGCTATCAACCAGATGGGGCAACATGAAACCACGCGATTGATTCCGCCAACCCTCGACAAAGAAGTAAAGATCGGCTGGAACAGTGCGGACGAGGAGTACCTGAAATCCTTCGGACTGTACGCCTCCGTACTGATGGGCAACGTCACACCTAAAAACGTGAACTTCGTTGCCGATTCGGTCAGCGCTTTCGTCGATCCAGCGATCTACCCGGAAGTTCGAAAAAAAATGTTCATCCTCGCCAACGATCCAGTTTTTAACACCAACGCTGGATCTGTCACCTGGTCTGCGTCGAAGACCAGCTACGAGAAAGAGACATCGAAGGTTTTCATCGTCGGAACGATGGAATCCCGCAGCGCAACTGGTCAAGTCAAACCGGAAGTCGCCGTAGTTGAGTACGTGATGAAAATTCGAAACGGCCGTCCCGTTATCGAGGCGTTCGATACCTACCCCGGCTCCAACCCGAAAACCCTCAAATGGGTCCAGGCACACCCACCGAAGCCAGCAGAACAAACCAAGGAGACGATTCAGTGAAAGGCTCAGCCATTGCTCTCATTGCGCTGGTCTCCCTTCAAGCGACGGTTGCTGTTGCTGATGGGATGGCCAACATCAAATTGCCGCCCATTCCTACGGCCGAGAAACGCAGCAAGCCGGTCGAAGCCCAGCCACTGCCTGGCCTTGGCCTTATGCCTGGTAACAAGGAAGACTCCCGTACCCAAGTCGTTCGTGTCGGCACTGATCGAAATGAAGTGGTCTATGTTTCGAGCCTTCTGCCAAACCGAATTTCTACGCCTTTCGCAGAACCCCGTTCGGTCGATCAGCAGGTTAACGACGTCGACATCTCGCCAATGGGTCAGTCTCTGTACGTAACGATGAAGCCTACAGGCAAGCCGGTTGCGGCCTATATCACCGGATCGAATCCTAATGACCCGGTGATTTCTTTGACGCTCGTTCCGAAGGAAATGCCGCCGCAAACCATCGTTCTGCAACTGGATAAAGCACAAGCTGCAACCGGCGGTACGTCCGAGGCTGAACACGCCCCAGACAGCAACGTTTACACCGACCACATTCGTTATTGCCTGCGCGAAGTTGCTCTCGGTAAAACGCCCGAGGGTTTCAGTGAGGGCGTGTTGCCATCCGCGGCGGCGAACATCGGTAACGTGATCGCGTATCCGAAGGTCCGTTATTCCGGCCCGACGTACGACATCTATCGCTATACGATCCTTGGCACGACACCAAATGATATTGACCTGGATGAAGGCACTTTTTATAGCGAAGGCGTACGAGCTGTTTCGTTCTTTCCAACAGCCACTTTAAGGAGCGGGAAAGCTACTGAAGTTTTCATCGTCTCTGATAAATCGGCAACCGGAGATTAAGAATGGCTCTTAAAGATGATCTCAATACTTGGTGGCAAGACCTTAACCCGCGCTGGCGCCAGGGACTTGCTATCGGCGGTCTGTTAGCTACCTTAATGTTAGTCGGCTCCCTTCTGGTGGGCGGTGGTAAACAAACAACCCGCAAGACCCCGGAGCCTCTTAACGAGACAAACCTGCTGTTGCCAAAAGGGAACAACAACACACCGGAACAGCTATTCGCTAAAATTGAAGCCCAAGAAAAAGAAACAAAAGATCTTAAGGCTCAATTGCAACAGGAAAAGGACGCACGTACTGCTGACAAGCTTCGCGAACTGGAAGAGAAACAACAGAATAAAAATGATTCCGTCACCCAGGATGCATTGCTTGAACTCAAAAGAGTGACCCAGCGTCTTGACGATCTCGAAAAACGAGGACCTTCAGGTGCAGCCGCTCCGACTCTGAATGGGCCGCTTCCCGGTTATGAAGCTTCGGCCGCTACCGGCGAGCCGACCCCTGAAGCACCACCTGTAGGGCCGAAGCTGCGTATTACTGGTTTAAATCTCGAGAACAAACGTGAAGCACCCAAGCGAGACGAGCAGCCCGTGCCTGCTTTGTCCGCCGGCACATTCTTTGAAGCTGTTTTGCTGAACGGTATGGACGCACCAACTAGCGCTACCACGCAGAAGAACCCAGTTCCGACAACTCTGCGCATCAAAACTGAGGCTATGCTGCCTAACAAATATCGAGTTGATATTAAAGAGTGCTTTGTACTTGCTTCAGGTTATGGTTCCCTCTCAAGTGAGCGGGCGCTACTACGCACTGAAACAATTTCTTGCGTTCGTAAAGACGGAAAGATCATTGAATCGAAAGTAGAAGGTTACATCGTCGGTGAAGACGGTCGTGCGGGCATGCGAGGTCGTCTAGTTTCTAAACAAGGTCAAATGATCGCAAAGACCTTAGTTGCAGGTGGACTTTCTGGGATCGCACAAGGTTTGACGCCACAAAGTGTCCCACAACTTAACCTGAACCCGGGCGACACTGTTTCAACACAAACTGCTGACGCATCCAGCATTCTTCAAACAGGCGTAGCGAAAGGCTTCTCAACGTCGGCCAACGAAGTTGCCAAGTTCTACATGGAAATGGCACGTGAAATGACTCCTGTCGTCGAAGTCGATGCTGGCCGCAAGGTAACCATCATGTTGGTTAAAGGGTTCGAGCTGAAATGAATAAGGGGATCCATATGAAACGTATAGCAATTATCGGGGCGTTGTTACCTATCGCCCTGCTCAGCGGGTGCTCGTCCTGGTTGAACACCGCAGACGAAGATGAATTCTCTTGCCCAGGCATGCCCCAAGGAATCATCTGCAAATCGCCGATGGCCGTTTACAAATCGACGAACCAAATGCCGGCGCTGACCGACAGCGACATGCCGATTGGCCAAAAAGTACCGAACGTTAAGTACGGTAATGACGCGGGAAAGACTGCGAGCCCTGAGCAAAACCTGAAAGCTTCAAACGGGATGCCAGGGCCACATGTTGCAGATCTTGCTCGACCGGTACGCGTTCCTGCGCAAGTCATGCGCATCTGGATCGCTCCATGGATCGATAGCAAGGATGACCTTCACTTCCCTTCGTACCTGTTTACAGAAGTACAACCGCGCACCTGGACATTCGGCAAAACCGAATTTGCCGGCCAAGGGATGGTTGTACCTCATCGCGAGCTCGCTGCCGTACCGCCTGTCAACGCCACAGTCCCGGCACGTCAACCCGAGGAAAAACAACCCACGGATTATGGCCCTGAAGCAACGGCCGCAATCCCAACAACCACCGACATCAACCTGAACTGATCACAACTGGGAGCTTCACTATGAACGTACAAAACACCGCACAAGTTGAAAACAAACTGACCGCACCGTTCGCCAAAATGGACAAAAAAGCCATGCTGGTAGTGGCGGCCATCGGCCTGGCCGCAGCAGTAGATGTCACCGCCGGTTCCGACTCTACCTTCACCACGATCGTGACCAACCTGGACGACTGGATGACCGGCTCCCTGGGTAAAGTTTTTGCTCTGGGTGCACTGGGTACCGGTCTGGCCATCGGCGTCGTGAAGCAGTCGGTAATGGCAGTAGTCACCGGTGTTGCCGTTGCCCTGTCCGCCAGTGTAGGACCGGGCGTTCTGACCAACATCTTCACCGCCACTCTGTAAGCCCCTCAAAGGCGCACTGGCCACCAGTGCGCCTTTTTACCTGGCTCTGCCTGCGGGTTGCCCTCCAGGCCTTCCAAAGCCTACTCAACCACACTCCAAGGCGAACAGTGCTATGGCAGCCTCCAAAGCAACAATCAAAGGTGATCGGGTTAGCGTCCCTCACGCGAAACTCACCGTTCGGGCGATCGACACCGACACCAAAGTATTTTTCTGCTCTGATGGAAATGAACACTATCTCGGCGCGTGTTTTGTCTCCGACGCATTGACCGGTGCAAGTGCGTCGACCGTGGACAAACTGCAATCTGCGTTGAGCATGAGCTTTCCACCAGGCACATTCATTCAGATCGGCATGCTGGCGAGCCCAGATGTCGGCGAATACATCGACGCCTACGTCAACAACAAGCCGAACTCCACGCCAATACTGAAGGCCTTGACGAACCAACACGCGAACTTGATCAACAGTGGGGTCGATAACCCGTTGGTCCAGCGCAGTGGCGTGATGCTCAATCGTCAGCGAGTAATCGTTACCGTTAAATTCCCGTGCCGTAACGAGCGGCCAGAAGACGCGGATATTGCAACCACAAAAGAAATAGCAGACCGCATTACCGAAGCACTCAAGGCTGCATCGCTGAATCTGTTTCAGCTGGATGCCGTCGCCTACCTGGTGATCATGCGCATCATCACCAAGCTATGGGATGCCCCGCGGTCCCACTACGACGAAAACAAGCTGCTGAAGGACCAGATCTACTATCCGGGTGACTCGATCAACTACGACGACCCATCCACCATCAAATTCAACGAAGGCTCGCATTACGCAAAAGCGTTGAGCGTAAAATTTTTCCCTCAGCGCACGAGCTTGGCGATCATGAACCACATGATCGGCGACCCTGGTGGCCTTTCCAACCAGATCACCGATCCGTATTACATGGTGCTGACCCTTCACTATCCAGACCAAGTGGTTAAAGTCGACGAAGTCAAAAACACCTCTTCGATCATCAACCACCAAGTGTTCGGTCCGACCGCGCACCTCATTCCAGTCCTGGGCTACAAAAAGAAAGGCGTGGATACGCTCGTCCATGAGATCGAAGGCAAGGGCGCCATTGTCGTAGAAGTGAACTTCACAATTTTCCTGTTCTCGCGCAGCCTCGAGCGCTTGAACAAACTGTCCTCCGGCCTTCAGGCCTACTACACCTCCCTTGCATTTGAACTCCGAGAAGACCGACGCATCCTCGAGGCTCTCTGGAACAATTTGCTGCCGCTAAACACCACCCGTGAAGGTACGAAGAACCTTTTCCGCTTCCACACCATGGGTGTTCGCCACGCTGTACAGTTTTTGCCAATTCTGGGTGAGTGGACCGGTAGCGGGATGAGTGGCGCGATGCTTCTGCTCACCCGTCGCGGGCAGCCAGCCCTGATCGACTTGTACGATTCCACAACGAACTACAGCGGAATTATTTTTGCTGAAGCCGGCGCCGGTAAGTCATTTCTTACTCAGAAATTTGTAGCTGACTACCTCGCGTCAGGAGCCAAGGTTTGGGTAATCGACGCGGGCCGCAGTTACCTTAAGCTGTGCAAAAGTGTTGGCGGCGAATTTATCGAGTTTCGTCCGGAGTCGGATGTTTGCCTGAACCCATTTACCCACATCGAAGATCTCGAAGAGGAAATGGACATCTTGAAGGCAACCATCGCCAAGATGGCAGCGCCTGAAGACGTCCTGGACGATTACCAACTGTCTCGTATCGAGCAAGCGATCCACAGCGTTTACACCAAGTTCGGTAACAGTGCCAATATTCGGGCTATCGCTGAATGGTTCATCTCGCAGTCCGACGATCCCGAATGCCTGCGCCTTGGGCGCCAACTGTTCCCGTTCGCCGGCGGTCAGTTCACGCGGTGGTTCGAAGGCGAAAACAATCTCGACATGAGCAACGCCTTCATCTGCATGGAGCTGAGCGACCTGAAGGGTCGGCCAGCGCTTCAGCAGGTGGTTTTGTTGCAGCTTATCTCGCGCATCAACCACGACATGTACAAGGCGCAGATGGGGGAGCGGGGCCGGAAGAAAATCCTCATCGTCGACGAAGCATGGGAGATGCTCGATGACCCGATGATGGCGAAAGCGATGATCGCTGCTTACCGGAAAGCCCGAAAAGAAGATGGCGCTGTGCTCGTTGTTACTCAGTCGATCGGTGACGTTTACGCATCGAAAAACTGTGAAGCGATCGCGGCAAACTCGGCCTGGCAATTCATCCTTCAGCAGAAATCCGAATCCATTGATTCCGCGATCGACAGCAAACAGTTCAAGATCGAAGCGTATGGCCAGCACATGTTGAAGTCCGTCCACACGATGCCCGGCAAATACAGTGAGATCATGGTCAAACGCAGCGATACCGACTGGGGAATTGTCCGACTCGTGGTGGACCATTTCCACAACGTGATGTTCTCCACCAAAGGGCCTGCGCGTAATGAAATTCTCGACCAGCTGGACCAAGGCATTGACGCGGTTGATGCCGTGAATAACTTCATCGAGCGTGAGGCGGCCTACGCATAATCGTTGCTGCCAATCCCCCTTCACACGCTCGATTTAGCCCGGAGATCCCCGGGCTTTTTTTTGCCCGAAAGAACGCTTCAGATACTCGCTGTATTATTGTCACGTGTTATGATTTCTTTAACTGCACCAATTCTTCGAAAATTACATAGAAATGACCAGAGGCCGGCCCAAATGACAGACGCAAAACACCCAACCCCTGCCAATCCGAGTGAGCATGTCACCGTGGAGCCTGAGGATATTCGCTGCAAACCCGAGCCCGTGAAGCATGACAAGACAGAGCAGGGCGGTGTTTCGTTCGTGGCCACCGCCGTGATAGCGATGGCTTTTTCTGCTTTCAGCGGTTTCCTGTCCTACCACTATTCCACTGTGAACCAGCCGACCTCCGCGCAAATTGTCCTCGTGGATGGTTCAAAGCTCGCAGACGCCCAAATGAAGCAGACGCTGGATAAGCCGGGCATGACTCCTGAGCGAGCACAAGCAGAGGGGCTCACATTCGTTAATGAGCTGCAAGACGCCCTGAAGCCATACAGCGAAGCGGGCGTACTGGTCGTCAATTCGTCGGTGGTGATGAATGTTCCTGATGGGCTCAACATCACCAAGCAAGTAGCTCAACGACTGGGCCTGACCCTGGAGTGATCATGAAGGCAAAAACTTTCAGAGCACGTCTGATGGCTCCGTTTGTGCTGCTGCGCAATGACAAGCCACGTCTACTTTTTCTACGCAATTCCCTGATCGGTATCACCGCCACCTTCATCGTCGCGATCGCGAGTGTTACTGCCTTTCGCCAGGATTACCGCATCGGCGTTGACCTCGCATCCGTCCGTTGTCTCCCGTGGCGGCTGTACTTCATCACCTACGGTCTCCCGCAAGACCTGAAGATTGGCGATTACGTCGCGTTCGTTCCCGCTGATGGACTGATGGGTTCGCATTTCGAGGGCAAAACAGTCGGCAAAATGATCGCCGGTCTCCCAGGTGACAAACTCGTGGTCAAAGGCAACATCGCATACATCGGCGGGCGCCTGATCGGTGAGCTGGACCTGACGGATAAGCTCGGAAAGAAGCCGGGCGATTTTGATCGGGTAGAGGTGGTCCCAGCGGGCAAAGTATTGGTTGTCGGTACTGAACCGCGTAGCTATGACGGGCGGTATTGGGGCTTCCTGGATCAAAAGCTAATTATCGGCAGGGTAGGGCCAATTATCTGATGATGAAGCCCGCTCAATCGCGTATGCGTACGCGTACAGGATTAAATAAATGAAGCTAGTCACAGCCCTGCTACTCAGTGCAACGGTGCTCGGTCACGCCTGCGCCTACGCGAGCGAAGAACCCACGCGCTTCATTGAACGGAAATCAGAAGGTTGGTTCTTCTACAAGGATCCGAAGGAGCTGCCACCACCGCCGCCGCCAATACTTGTCCCGCCGAAGCCGGCGGAGGCTCCAAAAAAAGCCCCGAAACCAGACCAGGAACCGTTCTCTGTTTCATGGCTGCGCGAAAACATGCCGAAACTGCTCGATGCGGCGATCGACGACCCTACAAAAGAAAACGTTGAGGCTTACATGTATGCCCAACGCGTCGCCATGGATAAATCCCAGCGCTATGCGGAAATGACGACTCGAGTGGTCGCGGCAGATCCGTTCCTCGACGAAAACAACCGCGTTCCGATCGCGACATACACCAAACCGTTCTTCCTGAGGAATGCTCAAGCCGGCGTGTCGGACGCTCTGAAGCATGTAGCGAAAGTGGGCGGCCTGTGGGTGTTCTTCGATTCAAAATGCAGCTTCTGCCAACCCCAGGTTAATACCGTGCAGGAGATTGCGAAACAGTACGGGTTCGTTACTAAGTTCATTTCCATGGACGGTAAAACACTGCCAAACGTACCTGAGTTTGTCACCAACAGCGGGCAAGCCAGTATTCTGAACCTGCGCATAACCCCTACAACGGTCCTTGTTGTTCCGCCCAATAATTACTTCATTGTGTCGCAAGGCATGATGGCGCAAGACCAACTTGCCGAGCGAATTATTGCCGCGGCCGACAGCAACGAGCTACTGCCGAAAGAAATTGCTCTAAAAATCCACACTTATGATCGCGGTGTATTAACAAACGAAGATACCAAACAGGGTGCAAGCAATGATCCTAAGAAATGGGTTCAGTATCTGAAAAACAAATTGGAAGGGCGTTACGAAGGGGATAGCAACCATGCGCAGTAAATTGAAAAGCTGTATCGCGTTAGTTGTGACTATGGTCATGATTACCGTGTCGCTGCCTGCCTCAGCAGGCTTGCAAGATGCTCTTGACGGCATGTTCATGTCGAATAGTACCGCCCCGGGCGGTTTTGCCAGTCAAAGTCGCGGGGGCTTCGTAGCCGGTGGCGCCGCATTGCGCAGTCCGGTTCGGAACATCAACCTGGTGGCCTTCGACCCACCCAGGTTATCCGCTGGATGCGGCGGCATTGATTTATTTGGTGGTTCGTTCTCATTCATTAATGCTGACCAATTGGTTGCTTTGTTTCGCCAGATCGCGGCCAACGCCGTCGGCGTGGCGTTCAAAGCTGCAATCGACGCGATCAACCCGGCGCTCGGCAAGTTGATGCAGGACTTCCAAAACAAACTGCAAGCCCTCAACCAGATGATGAAGAACACATGCGCTGTCGCAAACTCTATCGTCAAAACTTTCACGGACCCTTCAGCCCGTAAAGAAATGGCGGACACCGCTGCTACCGCGGCGCAGACTGCAAAGGGGACCTTCTCGGACTTGTTCTCTGGCAACATTGACCTGTTCAGCTCTCCCAACACCAACAACGACAAATCTACCAATGATGGCAGTTGCGAGGAGTGCGGCAATCCTGTTTGGAAGGCACTGACCGATACCACCGCTGGCCAATACCTGGGCAACCCTGACACAGGTGAAGCCAATACTAACCGTGCCAACGAGATTGTCATGAGCATGATCGGCACTGTAATCATGACAAGCCCCGATACCGCTGCTGGAAACAACCCGGACGGCTCTCCAAAGGTGAAAGTAGGGCAGATTTTCAGCCCTACATTGACCCTGATGAACTTCAAAAATGGTTCAAACGGCAACAGCACGCCACTGAAAGTCCTGCACTGTAATAATGGCTACGACCGTAATAAGTGCACTTCGATCGACCCAAACAACGCGTTGAGTTTCGATGGCACTCTCGGTTACACCAACAAAATGCTTTTCGGCTATTCCCAAGGTCCGACGAACGGCACCACACCTGATTCGATTGTTGGCAAGCTCACATACTGCCAGGCAGGCTCCTGTGGGTTTACCGCAGCCCAGATTGGCTTTGTCAACGCTATCCAAACGCCTGTTCTCGCCCTTATCAGGCAAGTTCAGCAATCCCCAGGTGCGATTCAGTCGATTGCTGAACAACTCGCGCCGCTGATCGCTAACGAACTCGCCGTTAAATATGGCGAAGCTGCAATTTATGCTGCCAACCAGTCCTTTAACGGGGTGCGCGGCATGAAGCCAGATTTCGTTGAGCCTAACATTCGCAAATTGACGGTTGAACTGGCTGAAATCCGTGCCGAGCATGAAAAACTGCAACCAAAAATTGTGGCTGCCAAAGAGCTCGTCAAAATCATCCTTTCAATGAACCCGGCTGTGTTTGTAAAGCCCGGTCGTATCTAAACAAGGTGACGAGATATGGATTTTTCGATTTACGTACTCGGTGATGTAAGCACTTTTTACTCAACGATAAACGCCGTCACCATGATTTTCAGAGCTGGCGGCTTCATGACTGGTGTTTATCTGGTCGGTGGTTTTATCGCCCTCATGTCCGGGATCATGTTTATGATCCAGAAGAGTGGTGGGGAACAGTTCATTCCTGCCAACGGGCCGATTGGTGGCCTTTTCGGGTTTGGCATGGTGGTCGCCTGTTGCTCGATACAAACGTCGGTAACCATTGAAGATATTTACACCGGAAATATCGCAAAGGTTGACCATGTTCCATTGATAATCGCTGCACCGGCGAGCTTATTCACCACTGCGTCGTACAGTGTATTCGACAGAATCAATACTGCCTTTCAAAGCACCAGCGGTAGCTATATGGCGGTAAGCCAAACCGGCTTTATTACGCCCATGAAGCTGTTAATGACGCTGCGCAAAGGCGTAGAGAACGTGGACCCGTTCTTGGTAGCCAGCCTAAAGCAATTCATGATTGATTGTGTTCCAGGTTCTACTACCTTCAACATGAATGACTTCCAGGCCAGCCCGGACATGGTCAATTACGCCTTGTCATTTGCGCGGCCAAACGGGCTTACCACTTACTGGGACAACCTCAACTCATTGGGCAAATCGATGGCGTGCCAAGACGCCAGCGCCAAGATCAACACCGCAGTATCCGCATTCCCCGCCAGCGCCAACCTGAAGAAACTGGTCAACGCGGGCATGAAAGACAAAAACCCAATGGGCGGCGCCTACACCCAAGTAAACGTTTCCGAAGCGATCACGAACCTCGTTCCAACTATGTGGTCTGCGGCACAGAGCTCCGATCAGTTCATGACCAATGCCCTGTTCTTCAACTCAGTCTGGGGCACCTATAACTGCCTCGACAGTGTTCAAGATCAGAACAGTTTCAACCTGTGCATGGTTTCACTCACTCAACAAGATGAGCAGTTCCGTTCGGATGCGGTCGCGTCTGGCAGTTTCTTTGCCAAGCTCATGATGCCGACCATGATTTTCCTGCAACTGTTGTTCTTTGGCTTTGCGCCGATTGTGATCATCTACGGCCTGTTCAAAGGCGCCGGCGCCCTCATGGCGTACGTGAAATACCTTGGGTTCGGCGTCTGGACGTCTTCATGGTTACCGTTCTCCGCGGTAATTCAGATGTACATTCAGAATGACGTTGCCGACAAGATGGCCCAGTTCACAGAGAAGGGCCTCGTACCCAGCAATTTACAGGCGGTCTACTACGATGTGCTGGCTACGCGACTCGGCATTGCGTCGGACATGCTGGCAGCAACGCCTTTGATTTCTGCCGCGATGCTCGGTGTGACGGGCTACGGGATGGTGTCCTTGGCCAGCCGTTGGTCAGGTCGGGATCATAACGATGAAAAGCTCCAGTCTCCTGACATCTTGAAGAACGGTGCGCACGTCGATGTTGCCTCGCGCAATCAATACTCTTCTGAAAATGCGGGGGCCGCACGAGCAGGCCTCATCAAGGCCGGATCTAATTGGAATACGGCAGACCTCAAAGAGACGCTAGGACAATCGAAATCGAGTGCACTGGGCGAGGACCATACCAAACGCTCCGAATCCTCCCAAGCCGTCGAAGCGAGTTTGCGTCAGGTTATGTCCTACAAACAGGGCGACACCTGGTCCAACCAGGAAATGCAATCGCTGGAGCGCGCTCATACCAGCATGACCCAGCAGTCTATGAAAATGGCCGATAAGCTAGCTGACTCGCTTGGTTTGACAGGCAGTAAACGTGATTCCTTCAAACAAAACTTTAATGCTGAGGTTGGATTCAGTGGGATCTTCGGTGGAGTGAAAACCGGGATTGCTTCCGCCACAGGTAAGGAAATGTCTGCGGACCAAGCGACGAAAATCAACTCTGAATTTGGCACTGAGATTGCCAAAAACGAAAGTGATATGAAAGGGTGGAAGGCAGCAGCTTCAAGCGCATTCGCTCATAGCTCAGGCAAAGAAGCGGCTACCGAAAATAGTCTGGGCCGTCGCCTCAGCTCCACCACTGCCGATACGCAGTCATCGTTCCAGCGCTTCCAACAAGCAACCACAGCTGAAGCGAGCGTCAGTGCTGGCGTAAAAATCAATGAAGAAACGTCGGGGGCTAATCTCATCAGTTCCCCGCAGGCGATGCATGCACTCAACAGTGCCATTTCGAACCTCGATAGCTCTCAACGTGAAGACTTCAACAAGAAGTTCCCAGCGTTGGAAACCCGGTATGAACAAAACTCCGTCGGCATGCAAGGCAAACGCGAAGCGGCCCAGCTTTGGGCCCTCAGAACCGTCGATAGCTCTGCATTTGCGAACGTCATTTCAGCCATGCAAAGCGGATCGATCAGTGGTCCTACCGACACTAATGCCGGACGCTTCCAAGGCGTCGGTAGTCGAGCGCAGCAGGTGTCTGACAATCCTGGTGGTAATGTCGCGAATGCAAACGTCGGCAGGCCATCGCTCGATGTTCCGGGCGTTAGCGCCGATCAGGTCGGGCCTACAGGGGCCCCAGAACAGAAGACTCTCAAAGGTCTCGTGAAAGGCTTGGACCCTTCGGGCGATCAGCAACTCAGAGACACCTTTATTAACTCCCAGATGTCGGGTGGTGTGTTGAATGGCCAGGATAAAATCAGGACAGCGAGGCATAAGGTAGAAAATGGGGATACATCAATCTCGGTGAAAGACATGACCGACACGATGTCCGCGAAGCCGATCACCAATGCCGTTTCGGCAGTAGGCAACAAGGAACAGCAGTGGGAAGAGGAAAACCCTAAAACGGCGATGGCGGTGAACGTAGGCGCGGCCCTTGTCCCTATCGCAGGCTGGGGTGGCGCAGCTGCTCAAGGTGCTCGATTAGCTCATGCCGGTATGACCTCGTACAAGGCAGCGCAGGGACTGAAGGTAGCGGAATCTGGTATCGAAGTCGCACAGGCCGCGAGAGTGGCCAATGCTGCGGGGCATGAAATTCCCGCTGTTCTTCGTGGGCCAGGACAAGCTAGTCGAGTCGTCAACGCGGAACATGTCAAGGAAGCCAGTGAGACTGCTACTGCGGCTGGCAAAGCATTGAGCTCCGCGGGCCGTGATGCGCAAAAAGCAACAAAACTCGCAGCGAAAACATCCGTTGAACCAGCCATGTTTTTTACCGCTAAAAACATGGCGGATAGCGACCAGACACAGGCCGGCGTAGATGCAGGAGCAGATGCACCGTTGAATCCTGGCTCCGCCGTACACTCGATGCGCCAAGCATCCAACGAGGCACCATCGCAACGGCCAATGATGATGCCTATGCCGCCGGCGGCCGATCCACTTGCTGCGCTGGGCGGGCATTCAGGTAATTTGACTTCCATGGAAGGAAACGCGCCGCAGCAGTTTGGCCCTATCAGCGCCAATCCACCGGCAGCACATACAGCTTCTCCAGCGGCGCCAGAGCGCGGGAACGCAGGACAGACGACAGCGGGTAGTGCAAAGGCCCAGCCTCAAGCTGCCGCTCCTACCAAGCCCAATGCAGCACCGTTGAATCCTGGCGCCGCCATGCACGCGCCACACGGCCGGAACGCCGAAAATGCTACGCCAGCTGGGAATGAAGAGGCGCCGGCTCAGGCTACCGCACCTAACAATGCCAATGCAGGCGCTGAAGCACCGTCGAACCCGGGTTCCACCACGCTTTCGATGCGACAAGACACGAACCAGGACCAATCCCAGCAACCGCTGATGATGCCAATGGCGCCGGCGTCTGATCCACTCGCTGCACTCGGCGGGCATCCAGGCAATTTGAAAGACGTGGGTGAAACCGCGCCGCAGCCAACGGGCCCTACCAGCGCCAACCAGACGCCAGCAGCGCCAACGGCCTCTCCAGTGCCGCCACAACGCGGGAACGCAGGAAAGGCGACAGCGGGTAGTGGAAAGGCGCAGCCTCAACCTCACGCGCCTATCAGCGCCAATGCAGCACCGTTGAATCCTGGCGCCGCCATGCACTCGCCACACGGCCGGAACGCCGAAAATGCTATGCCAACTGCTAATGCAGAGGCGCAGCCTCAAGCCATCGCCCTTAACAATGCCAATGCTGACGCTGAAGCACCGTTGAACCCAGGTTCCGCCGCGCTTTCGATGCGACAAGACACGAACCAGGATCAATCCCAGCAACCTCTGATGATGCCAATGGCGTCGGCGACCGATCCACTTGCTGCACCCGGTGGGCATTCTGACGAGTCTTCAGCTGTGGGAGGAGGCGAGACGCCACTCAGTGCAAATCCAGCACCGGCAGCACATACGGCCCCTCCAGTGGCGCCACAACGCGGGAACGCACGAAAACTGGCGAAAGCGGGTGGTGGAAAGGCGCAGCCTCAAGCTACCGCTCCGATCACCGCCAATGCAGCAGTTGCAGCAGGCGCCGTCATGCACTCGCCACACCCAGACAACGCCGAAAATGCGACGCCAGCAGGTAACGGAGAGCAACAGCTTCAAGCTACCGGCCCTATCAGTGCCAATGCAGACGCCGAGGCCCCCTTGAACCCTGATTCCCCAATGCTTTCCATGCGACAAGACACGAATCAGGATCAATCCCAGCAACCGCTGATGATGCCAATGGCGCCGGCGACCGATCCACTTGCTGCACCCGCCGGCCATTCAGGCAATTTGTCAGGCGTGGGAGGAAACGAGCCGCAGCAGTTTGCCCCTGCCAGCACCAATCCGGCGCCGGCAGCACATACGGCTCCTTTGGCGCCACAACGCGGAAACGCAGGAAAGTCGATAGCGGGTAGTGGAAAGGCGCAGCCTAAAGGTAACGCTCCTATCAATGCCAATGCGGCAGTAGCAGCAGTTGCACCGTTGAATCCTGGTGCCGTCATGCACTCGCCGCTCCCCGGCAACGCGGAAAATGCGACATCAGCGGGTAGTGGAGAGGAGCAGCTCCAGGCTATCGGCAGCGCCAATACAGAAGCTGAAGCACCGTTGAACCCGGGTGCTGCCATGCTTTCGATGCGACAAGACACGAACCAAGATCAATCCCAGCAACCGCTGGTGATGCCAACGGCGCCGGCGGCGGATCTTCTTGCTGCGCCAGGCGGGCAATCAGGCGATTTGATAGCCATGGGAGGAAGCGAGGCGCAGCAGTTTGGTCCTATCAGCGCCAATCAAGCACCGGTAGTAGCTCCTGCCCAGCCGATGGCGCAACACGGCAATTTGAATGCAGCGGGTAGTGGCGAAATTCAGCTTCAGGGCCCCGTTCTCTCCACCGCAAATGCACCCACAATGCTACCTGCGATGGATGTTGCACTGGGATATGAAAATGGTCATCAACCTGCTGAATCCTTCAGTGCTCAGGCTGGCCATCTTGCGCCAGATCTGTTGAGTGCCGGTGCAGGCCCCGCAGTCATTGGGTCACCGCTCACCGGACACAGCGATCTACAAACTGAGTTCAATCAGGGCGACCTTTCTGCAAATCTTACGGCGACAGGGGGGGTTGATGAGCATCAAGCTCCAGTCACAATCGGTAGCGGAAACGCTATGGCAATGATGAATGAACCGCTCCTTCAGGAATCCAATCATGGCTTGGGGGGATTCGAAACCAATCAGCCAGGCCTTACAGCTAACTTGACGACCGTTGGAGGCGGGAATGACAACACGTATGGTGACGGCCTGATGGGCTCAACAGCCGCAGACTCGGAACCACTGTTCGCTTCTAATGAAGGCCAACGACCAGCACCTCGCGTGATCTACAACCCAACCCCGAATGAAAGCTCCGGCAGTACTACAACGCCGGCACCAGGCGGTCGCGGTGGTGACACCAAGGATTCAGGACCTGGTGTTCGCGGCTCCGCGTAACTATCACGAGGCACAAAAAAAGCCCTGCTATTGCAGGGCTTTTTTATCACTGGCGTTACCAACCAAATGCATCAGCGGTTCTGAATCACCTTACTCACCATCCCGTTGGCAAGCTGAAGGAAAATTCCGCTATCGCCGGCTGTGTCATCCGGCGTGATTATGTAACGCCCACCGATCGCTAGCGACGGGGTTGCATCAACACCGTATGTTAGCAACTTTGCAAATGCGCTCTCGAGGCGAGCCTGTGTGACGTTTTCCCACGCCTTTTCAAACCCCTGTACCTTCGCTGCGGCAACGGCCTTTGCCCAGGTCTGAGGATTTTCCATCGCCATGCCGCCCTCATGGATTTGAGCGTAAGCGGCTGACATAAAGGCCGGCAAACGCGTGGGGTCTGCATCTTGAACCGCGTAAAATGCCCTCGCAGCCATGTAGTTCCCCTTGTCAGGTACCGCCACCGGAATGAACTCAGCACTCCACCCATCAGGCATAGTTTGTGACCAACGCGTTAGCATCTGGTCGTAACTTGCACAGACCGGGCAACTGAAAGAGAAGAACACGATGACCTTGCGGGCATCCTGGTTCTGCACGGTGACTTCTCTATACGGTAACGACGGCGCCGGTTCCTGAGCCATCGTGAGCAGGGGCGACATCAGGGACGTAACGACGGCCATCCGAGCGATAAACTTCTTCATCCAATTTTTCCTGCGTGATGAGCTTTTGCTCAATGACCAAATCGAAAAGTGATTCCTGATGACGTTCAGTACGCCAGGTTCGAACCGCTGATTGCACCTCGCCATAGGGCAAGAGCCTGCGTGCTGCCAGTTCGTTTAAGAAATCAACAGCGCCTTCGGTGTAGCCCATTGCCCTCGCCACTTGCTCCTGCGTAATCAACCCTTGATCAACCAGGATCTGCCCAACCTTGCGCACCTTCCCCTCTACCAGCAGGCCAAGTTGTGATTCAGCTGCCTCATTCACTTCTGCAAAAGTGACCAACCCTTGCGCGAGGAGGACATCACCAATCCGTCGGACAGTGGGAGCTACCGAGTCGTCCTTGATCAACCGCTGAACAAGTTCCATCGTCGTGGCCCCTGAGGAAACCATGCGAACGCCGGCCTGACCCAACGTATCGAATTGCGGTTGACGGGTAGCAGCATTGAGCACGCCCATCTCACCGCCAGCGTTGAGAATCGCGGCACGAACGTGCTTGTCGGACTTGATCATCTCAATGATCGGCCGCTTGCCAGAGAATGATTCTTTAGCCTTGGCACGCGGCACTTGCCCCTGGATCAGCGGCAACCCGTTGGACTTCAACCAATACGCCTCAGCGTCTGTTATTTCAGACCATTCGTGCTGTACGTTGTTATTGAGGGTTTGAACCAGGCGCTGGGCAATCACGCCCAGCAGTGTTGATGCCAGAGCTTGCTTGTCGACTCCCAAATCGAGGAGCCGCGGCACAGCCTGCGCCGCGTTGTTGGTGTGCAATGTCGCCAGAACAAGGTGCCCCGTATTCGCGGCTTGCATCGCGATTTCGGCAGTTTCGGCGTCACGAATTTCACCCCGGATCCTGTCGCAACAAGGCACGAAGCCCCAGAGGAAAGGTGATGTAAGGGGTTACGTTGACCTGAACGAACTGTGGGATCACATATTCAACAGGGTTTTCCAAAGTGCAGATGCACAATGTCCCATCGTTGAGTTCGTTGAGCGCTGCGTAGAGCGTCGTGGTCTTGCCTGAACCAGTAGGGCCGGTGACTAAAATAAGCCCTTGTGGTTCTTTCAGCATTTCTAAAAAGTGGTGCCTCACCAGCGGCGGCATGTGAATGTCGTTCAATGTCATGCTGGCGTTCGACTGATCCAGCAACCGACACACGATCTTCTGCCCCCCGTGAACAGGCAACACATTCACTCGAACATCAATCGCACGATCCGGATATTGGAGCGACATACGACCATCAATGGTCGCATGCCGTTGTGAGAGGTCCATGTTGGCGCGAGCACGGATCTTGTCATCGATCATCCTGCCCAGGCTGGCATCGACGGTTTCGACGTGTTGCATGAAATCACCGATACGCATCTGGATCACGACGCGATCACTGAACCATTGCATGTGGATATCAGGAGCTTTTAGTTTTGCCGCTGTTTCAAATAATGTATTTAGGTATTCAGCACCAACCTTATCATGCTGTCCATTGTAAACAAATAATGGGGGTTCTTTGATCATTTCAACCTCCTACCACTAATTTAGGCTTTGCAGTCCAAAGTTGTGCCGTAAAACAGGCGGGTGATGAAACTTTGAGTTGCTGCATCGGCATCTAAACTCCATGAAAGAAGGTCGATTCGGGCATCAGTACTCAGGTAGTTTCTCCCCGCCCACCTAACGCCGTCGAAGGCTATCCGCACTGGCAAAGCACCGCGCTCAACGCGCTCGCACGGGGCTTCCGGTGCGATGGTGTAGAGAATCCATCCGGCTAACAGTAAAGAAAAACAACCGCTTAACATCTGCTTCATAAAGAGCGTCCGTAATTGTTCATGATTTTTTGAATATATATGCGCTGGCTTTCCACGTATGGGCTGTTATACGCACCAACAGCCTTCCAAGTGTGGCCATACGTCACGATGTTATTTGCAAGTATCCAGGCAGCGACGTTCACGCTGACGCAGGCATTCAGCAGTTCCTTCTCACCAATTCCATAATTGGCCAGCTTCGGCAGCCACCAAGAATTGATCTGCATGAGCCCGATGTCCTTTGAACCATCCGAGTTCGAGGTGTTGATGATGTCGGCCTTTCCGGAAGCGTTTTCCGTGACCTGGATGCTGCGCAGCAACCGTTCGCTGACCTTGTAGCGTGCGGCGGCCTCGGCGAAGCACGTCGCATCAGCGCTACCAGGCCCGATCACCAAGGCTACAAGCAGTGACAAGAGGGATAGTCTTTTCATGCAGCAAAGAATACATTACGCGTACCATTAAACAAGGTGTATCAATACATGTTATCTCAGAATCGATACGCGGCATTCTGGGCGCTCCCCCTGGCCCTTGCGTGCTCGGTGGCCGTTGCAGCTGAATCGGCCAGTCCGACATCGGCCGCTGAAGTCTTCGAATCCGCACAGCCGGCATCCAGCATCGGCACAGAAATCTCAAGCGCCATGAAAGGCCTACTGTCCAGTGCGCGGGGCGGAGGAGAGGTGTTGCGCACATGGGCGGCCTGGAAAAGTGGTGACAAGCAGGCCCTGCCCCAACTATTCGAACTGGCGAAGGGAGGCAACAGCAGGGCGCAGAATATCGTCGGCTACCTACTCGATCGCGGAGAAGGCGTACGACAAGACAGCGCCGCGGCAGCCGCGTATTTTTCAGCTGCCAGCGAGAGCTTTCCACTTGCCCGGTACAACATGGCCGTGCTGACGTTGCTTGGCCGGGGCGTGCCCAAAAACGAAGCGAAAGCCATGTTGATGTTTGAGGATGCGGTTAAGTCGGCCGGCGTGGATCTGGCGGCTGTGCGCTTGTCGTTGTACTACCTCAAGAAGCGAGACAATAAGCTCGCCTGGAAGTGGGCCAACGAAGGCGCCAATCGGGGCAACGTCACCGCCTTCTACCTGCTTGGTCGAATCCTCTATGAGCGTCAGGAGTTTACAGAGGCATTTGGATGGCTGAGCAAGGCAGCTCAGGCCAGCGAGCCGAACGCACCGGCGATCCTATCGGCCATGTACAACAACGGGCAGGGGATGGACGCTAATCGCAAGATGGCCGCAGCCTGGTGGCTGATCTATGCAGGGTTAAACCGAAACAAGGTTGGCTTGAACGCCAGTGGCGTGGGGAAATTTGGACTGACACCCAAAGAAGAGAATGAGGCGACTCACTTCGCCAATACCTGGCTGTCCTCGCACAAAAACATGGTTCGCCCAAATTACGAGGCCACAATTCTTCAGGCTACTCGATCGAATTAGCCACATGCCCAGGTCCAGACGACCATCGACGCTGCAAGCATGACAACAAGGGGCCATGAAATGAGCACCAACTTCCAATCTGCACGCGACGGCCAGCAATTGAGGAGTTGGGGGGCAATCAACAGCCAAATCAGTAGATCAGCCCATTGGAAATGCTGAGGACCATGGATCAAGCGCCAGTTCGCCAACCCGTAAATTATCGGCAAGGCCAACAACGGCGCCAGCGCAGTGATCCATGCGTTGAGCCAGTTCAACCCTACAAAGCTCACTGATCCCAGTACCAACCGTCCCCCTTCGGTCCTTGGTACCAACGACATCGAGGTCGGCCGAGCCATGGTCACAAGGCCGACCACGAAATGCAGCATCTCGTGAACGCAAACACCTGAGAAATGCAGGAGCCTCAGGGACGCCGATGCTCGACGAGGAAGCATCAAGACCGCACCAGCTACAACCGACGGAGCCAGGTAGCCGGCCGCGCTGGTGAACACCAGGTGAAGGTCTAGGGAAAAATCAGTAAACATCGCTCAGCTCCAACATTTTCCGGATACCAATAGATTGAGATCTGATGCACGTGTAGTATACATACGCGTTATTGATTCCAGCATCCAAGGAGCGATCATGGTCATGCCAACCCCTTTTCATCGCCTTTTCACTGCTGGGTTCGTAGCAACCCTCTTTTTTATCTCCGCCCCAGCTCAAGCTGATCAGGCTAAAGAAATTTTGTTCGCCGCAATCAAGCAAGGGCAGGCGTCCGCCGAACTTACCGGCGAACAGGCAGACGCGTGGAAAAAGAAGACCGGTTCAAACGAACCCATTCGCGTGGAGGCCAAAGTACTGAGCCGATTCAACCAGCCGGAATGCGCCAAGCTGGGCATCAAGATGACACAGGCAAAGGTACCGAAAAAAGAGGGCGGCACTGGTCCGCTCGAAGTCGGCTGGGGAATGAACCTCTGTACCGACGGAATGCCGCCCGCCGAATCGGTCGACTGGTCGAAATCACCCCAACCAGAAGTGAAAATCAATAGGGTGACGGGCCAATGAATTTGAACAGGAATTTCATTTCAGCGGCGGCTGTGATGGCTTTGTTGGTTTCATCCGTCCAGGTCAATGCGGATCCTCACTCTGACGGGCTTGCACTGGGAAAAAGCAATCTAAACAAGCTTTCGTCGAAGGTGAACAACCAAAACGCCCAAAGTATGCCGCACTACACGAACAATCCCCCTCAGTCACAGAACTTTGGCTCTTCGTCATTATTTAACGTAGGCGCAACCCGGATCACCACCTGTAAAACTGCGGTGGCTGGCTCCGATAAGGTAGCGAACCAGGAATGTGATGCCGTCAACTTCCTTGCGAAAAACCCGGAGGACCGCGTCAAGTTCCCTGTTAGCCCTAATGATCCGATCATCAAAGGTGTTGGCGACACCATTAACAATGCCACTGGCGGATCGCTCACAGAGGCCTGCACAACTAAAACCACAACCACACCCGACATTTACGCAACCGAAGTATGTAATGAATTTTATTTGGCCGAACCTAAATCTTGCACCATGGGTCAAGTGGTCGAAGTGTCGGGCAATGCTAACTTTCTTTGCAATGTCACCAAGAACTCGGTCGAGTACAAGAGCTGTGATAATGCGCTCATAGTGCAATGCAGCACTCCTGTGGATGGTTGTGATAATGGCGGTATCATTCCAGGGTCAACACAAGGTGACATGTACACCACTTGGGGTCCGGCAGGGGGAGGAAGTTATGCACTCCAATTTGGTGTGATCGGCGACAACTATTGGAAAGGTTCAAACGATATGGGTGTTAAATACACTCGAACCCTTCAATTCAGCATCGCCGACCTGAGCACTGTTACCCAGTTCATGTTAGCAAACGTTTGGTATGACGATTACTTGAACGTTCAGGTAAATGGCGTAACCGTGTTCAACGGCCCTTATGGCGGCAGTTACTTGAACCTCGTAGATAAAACGTGCGGTAACGGCAAAAATGGCTTTTATCCTTGCAATCGGGTCGACGTTGGCAACGGACAAGGGGGCATTAATCAACCTGAATTAGGTCAGAGTTGGTCCTCCTCTCCTGGCGTGGATCTTCGACCTTTCCTTACAAATGGAAACAACGTGATCACAACAACAACAATTGTCGGTGGTGAGGGAGAAAGCGCAATTCAAATCCTGGCTCGAATGATGTGTCCTGGTAGCTGCACTTATACGTGGGATAACCAGTGCGTTGGACTTGATGCACGTACTTGATAAAGGTGATACTGAATATGAACACTCGATCCTTTGCAAGCACGATTCCAATTTCAATGAGCGTGCGTATCTTCATTACAACGGTATTATTTTTCTTCGTTGCGGGATTCAGTATCTGTTCTCTCGCTGCGGATTGCCGAAAAACCGGGCAGACCTGCGTTGAAGGGCCAGAAACACGGAACATCGCTGGCAATTTGATTTATCAGGGGTGCTGGCGCTACCGGTCTACCTACGAGTGCATTAAACCTGAAGCAATTGATTACTGTGCGGCCATCTCACGAACGGCGGGTTGCTGGCAAACCTCAACGTCGTGCGTCGCTGCTGCGTGGAACGGCACTTGTTTGACCGAACAGCGAACGTACCGTTGTGGTGACCCAAATACAGCAACACCTCCCAACACGCTGAAATTGGACAGCACCTACACCATAACCAAAGATCAGCTCGATACGAGTCAATGCACCTCGTACGCCGATAACCCGCTCTGCTATCTGGCTTCTCATGCTTGCGTCGAAGGTCCGGAAACTCGTGTTATCAACGGACTGCCAGTTTATAAAGCTTGCTGGAGATACAAGGACGATTACTCCTGCATCAACCCGAATAAGCAAAGTGATTGCCAGCAGTTCATCGACAAGGGATGCAAAAAAATCGATGAGACATGCCTCGAAAGCACGGACCCAATTGGCTGTGTCATGAAGCAGGTAACCTACAGCTGCATTACGCAAAAGGGAACGACCACAACGACTGAAGACTGTAGCACCAAGACCTCCTGCTACCAGGGTGTCTGCTGGGATACTGGATATCCCAATGACACTGATTTTGCAAAAGCTGTTGCTGCACAGGAAGCAGCCCGAGAAGCAGGCGTGTATGGAGCGAACGGTGCTCTGTTTGATGGCGTAGCGGAGTCGTGCGCCAAAGGTTACGGCGGTATTAAGAATTGCTGCACAAAGAGTGGTGGTGCGCAGACAAACAACTCCATTATGGGGTCTGTTGCGTCAAGCACGGCATGGGGCGCGATGAAGTATGGCTCCAAATACATGTATGACTTTGCCTACGACAATTCCGCTTGGGTCCAAAGCGGGTCTAAAGCGTTCGGTCTCGAGCATGCTGCTGGTGCTGACTTCCAGATAGGGATGTATGGCCTCACCTATACGTTTGGTGGTGCCGCGGCGGTACCCGCAACAGGTATGTTGGGGGGTCCAATTTACGGTTTGGGTGGGGGCTTCTATTTTGACCCGTACAGTTTTGCCATTGCCGTAGCGATCCAGGTCGTCATGGAACTAAGGTCGTGCGAACCAGAAGAACAGCAATTAGGAATGCATCGAGGAGCAAATCTGTGTCATTTTGTTGGTAGCTATTGCTCCAAAAAAGTCTTGGGGGCCTGTCTAGAAACGACCGAGTCGTACTGCTGCTACAACTCTAAATTGGCCAAAATCATTAACGAGCAAGGTAAGCCCCAGATTGGCAAGGGTTGGGGCGATGCCAAAAACCCTAGTTGCGGCGGCTTCACCGTGGATGAGTTCCAGCGAGTAGATTTCTCTAGACTGGATCTCACTGAATTTACCGCAGACATAATGGCAGCATCTGTATTGCCAAACGTTGAGGGTCTCAAGAGCTCTGTGAAGGAACAGATGGATGGGAAAACAACAAATTAATTAGCTTTAAAAAAAACGCCTTCTCGAAGGCGTTTTTTTTTGCACAAAATTAGACCGAATACGTCTATTGATATCCGTTGTATATCTTCCCCCTGGAAGTCGTAGGGCAGGGTAATGAACAACACGCACCTGTAATCTGTTCCCCGCCGTCGACTCTGTACACGGCTCGAAAATACACACGCGTGTCAGTCATTTCGTTTTGAAAGGCAAATCCCTCCCCCTACAGGCCGTTAGAACGCCGCCTGATGGTCCTGCTATTAGCAGACCACTCGGGCACCGGTTCGCCACGGTTTTCCGGAACTCAAACATGGACATTTTTCTGTACCTCATAGCAATGGTAGGCGGTTCCATCCAATACGAGTCGGAGTGGTTTCTGTCACTACTGACTGTTTGCGTTGGCATTGCACTACTTGTGACATTCGGGCTTGTGCGTCTCCGCTCTAGCTTTAAAAACACCAAACACTAATCCGAACTAAATTGAGAGTAACCATTATGAAACGCATCGTAGCTATTGCTTTGATCATCTCCACCGCTGTAATGGGTGGCTGCGCCAACAACATGACCAGTCGCGACTACAACGAAGCCACAGCTGGTAAAAAAATGAAGGTTAAACTCGGCGTGGTCGAATCGATTCGCGACGTCAAAATCAACGGTAAAGCCACTCCTCTGGGCGGTATGGCGGGCGGTGCCCTCGGCGCAATCGCAGGCAGTAACAGCGGTGGCGGGCTGGGTCAATTGGCAGTAATAGTTGTGGCAGGCGCCGTAGGAGCAGCTGTTGGTGCCATCGCCGACAAAAAACTACATGACTCCGACGGCGTGGAAATCACTGTAAAATTGGCAGGTAACGACTTGCAGGCGGTAACGCAGGCAAAGGACTCAAACGAACAATTCGTAAAAGGCGACAACGTACGCGTTATCACCGATCAGAACGGTTCTTCCCGTGTTTCTCATTGAACACAAAACCCACAGACCCCAGGCATACACTGCCTGGGGTTTTTTTTGCTCTATTGCCGGCCGCATCGGAGCTAGATTTGAAATAGCCACTGGTTGTCTTATTGCTACGCGTGAAATAACATTTGCACACCACACCAGCGAATATTCAGCATGATGAATGAAGACATCGGCAGGCTATCAAGATTAGGGTTCTCGACGCTCCCCGAATGCCTCCTCACTGTGCCGAAGGGGTTCCGCGATTATCACGACCCCATTGAGGTCTTGCCTTTGCCCAACACCGGGGAGTTTCACTACCTTGCGTTGACGCTGGTCGAGCGTTCGATTTACACCCGGGAAGGAAAGATGATCGGCGAGTTAAAGGGCGCCTTTCGAGCGGTCCTGCGTGCGGCCGACGCCCGGGGGGAGCGTGTACAGATAAATGTAATCGGCAAGCCCGCGATCGAGAGCTGGCTTCAGCCAGAGCTAGGGGCTGTTGTTAACCTCTACGGCCAGTTGACCACCTTCGATGGTCGCCTTGGCTTGTCAAACCCCACCGTAGTCGGCAACGAGCAAAATGGGCGGGTGGTCCCAATTTACCAAGGCCGGACTAACCAGGTCAGCGCAGAGCTCCTGACAGAATGCATTGGCAAGGCACTCCCCCAGATCAACGAAGCTGCCTGCCTGCTCCTCGAGCAGGCGCTGATGCACGAGGACGATTTTGCTAAGTTCACCGGGATTGCTGACCCAGCGACCTTGCTGCGTACCCTACACACACCACTTTCCGTCCGTGAAGGGCTTGAGGCTATTGAGGTAGCCAAAACCCTTTCAATCAAAGCGCTGGTCAACAAGGTCATCGCCAATCGCTCTCGCCCGGCAGTAAAAGGCTCACTGTTGCGTATTGATCGTGAGCAGGTCGCCGACCTCATCCAGAGGGCACCATTCGAACCCACCACGGACCAGCTCCGCGCTATTGACGAAATAGTGGCAGATCTAAGGAGTCCGTACCCAATGGAGCGATGTTTGTCCGGTGATGTGGGTACGGGAAAATCTTTCACGTTTATGGTTCCCGCAGCCGCAAGCCACTTGTCTGGCGCCCGCGTGGCTATCATCGCACCCAGTCAGATCCTGGTCGATCAGTTGGCCAGTGAACTTGCTGGGCTGTTCTTCGAGATACCCGTAAAAAAATATACTAGCAAGGTCAAAGTCGACATCTCGACGGGGATCATCGTTGGCACAACGGCAGTTCTCTCGGCAGCGAAGAAACAGGGCATTGTGTTCGACCTGGTCATCGCAGACGAGCAGCACAAGTTCTCCGTGTCCCAGCGAAAAAAGCTGCTGGCCCCGCACACAAATTTTCTTGAAGCGACAGCGACGGCCATACCGCGCACCGTTGCCTTGGTAAAGCTCGGCGGGATGCCTATCTCGATCCTCACCCAGGCACCAGTGAAGCGGGAAATCATCTCGCGAATCATCACCATCAAAGCCCGTGAAAAGCTGAATGATTTCGTGATGGAGGTTATCAACGGAGGCGGGCAGGCGGCGTTCATTTATCCGGTGGTCAATGGAGATGCTGACGCTTCACGTCACTCCGTCGAAGCTGCCTACGAGCGTTTCAGGCGTGTCCTGGGGGATAGCGTTGCCATGATCCACGGCGGCCTTCCTGAGGATGTCAAAACCAACACAATTCGGTTGATGAAAGAAAACAAAATTAAGCTGCTTGTAGCCTCGACTGTCATCGAGGTCGGGGTGACCATTCCGAACTTGCGCTTACTCGTGACAGTCAATGCCGAGAACTTTGGCGTTTCCCAGTTGCACCAGCTCCGCGGCCGGCTTGCACGCAAAGGGGGAACCGGGTATTTCATCATGTACTTGCCTGAGCCTATCCAGCAGCCGGCCTCTGACCGGTTACGGCTCTTGTCGACGTGCTCTGATGGGTTCCGCCTTGCTGAGATGGATGCTGAGGCTCGCGGCTTCGGCAATCTCGATATCGACGGCAGGCAATCAGGATCTGCTAGGATGCTTTTCTGGGGTATCACCCTTGGGAGGTCGGAAATAGAGCAAGGCGCTATAGATGCCGGTCTCATCCCGGCAAAGGAATAGAAGGGGAACAGGTTGGGCGCCAAATCAACACCACTGGCTATCAAGGTAGCGATTTATGAACGGCTTTTGTCGGGGCAAATGTCCCGTGAAATCGGCCGTTCGTATGCGCTGAGCCAACCAACCGTTTCGAAGTATGCGAACGATGCGGTGGAAGAGTTGCGGCGTATATGCGCCGCCGAGGCATCGCCTGCGCTGCTCGGCTTCCTGAGTAGAGCGCTTAAAATGCAGTGCTTCCAGTACCCAGACGACGATGAAGTTCGGGCACTGATGGCGCCGATACTGGAACCCTACCTGGCACTGGCGGAATCGATCAATTTCGCCGGGCGAGAAAGTGCTGACCAACCTCTGTCTACCAGGGTAAGCAGGAGCACTGAAGAAGAGTTTCAACAAATCGTCTCATCGCTGGCAGAAGGAGACCGGCCCGGCCTGACATCCTCAGCCCTGCTCAGGGAGCTCGTTGAAGATTATGTCGCGCAACAACGCACTAATCGTTCAACAATCGCTGTAGCCCCCCCTCAGGATCCACAAGAGATCCCCGTCACCCAGCCGAGTATCGACACCGAGGCCTTGATCGCTGATGTGCTGGACGCCGTCCGCCTGCAATTCGAGCACCACGGGCTGAAACCGACCAAGTCGAGCTAAACCCCCGCTTCTCAACCCGTGTCACACATCCCCTCATGTAAGGCATTCGCATCCTGGATGCCGCAATTTCATTGCAAGGGGATTCAACATGGGCCATTTCGAAGCACAACTGCCATCCGCGTCAAAAATCTCAATGCGCCACCTGTACTTGTATACCCACATGCTCATCGCGCAAGCGAACGAGAATGGGAGAAAGGTACGGATCGTTTGGGACCACATCAGCACAGCTTCAATCGGTCCTGACCCAACTATCCCAGGTGGTTTGGTGATGACGTTGCCGAAGATGGCGGCGCTGGGAACAGATGAAGACATTGTGCTGATCGAAGGCCTGGTCTCGCACGAGATCGTCTGCCACGGACTGCACACGGACTTTTCTGTCCCATTAAAACCTGGCATCACCGGCGATCTGTTCAACATTCTGGAGGATCCACGCGGCGAGCTCTTGGGTATTCCCAAATACGCAGGCGCCAACCAGAAAATCCATGCTGCATTACGCATCTTGAAGGCAAAGGGGATATTCCGCGGTCCGGATTTGACTCGTGAAACGCCGCCTTCGATTCTGGCCAGCTGGCTTGTCACAGAGCTTCGTAGTGAGCTGCTCAAACAAGACTGCCTGTCAGAGTTTGCGAAAGCTTACCGATCCCTCGCGGTCGACACCTTCGGGTCCGACCTTGTAGGCCAGGTCAAGCAGATCGCACTGGACGGTTGTCACGCTAAAGATTCACAGGGCGCCTCTGATGCCGCTGACCGAATTGTCGCTTTGCTGAAACTGGCAAAAGAAAACCCGGCAGCTAAAGGGAAGCCCAATGAAAGCTCGGGCGCTAGTGGTAGCGGTGAAGGGCAACCTTCTCCAGGTAGCGCGAATCACCAGAGTGGGAATCCAGCACCAGCCCAAGGCGATCAAAAAGGGCAGGGTGGTGATCCATCACCGGCACAGGGCAATCCAAACGGGCAGTCTGGAAATCCATCGCCCGCACAGGGCAATCCTAACGGGCAGGGTGGCCATCCATCGCCGGCACAGGGCGACCTGAGCAGCGCGATAGATCAAGTCCTGAACGCATCCTCGAAGGATTTAGGTCCATTCGGTAAAGGTCTCGAGGAAATCCTCACCGCAAACACCAAAGCACTATCGAAGTCTGGAGGGGGCTATCAACCCGACAACGCAAGCGAAATGCAGGAACAGCGCTTATCGAAAGCAGGTGGCTCTATTGAGAACCGTACACGCCTTCGAGCGGGTGCTCAAAAGACCGCCGCGATGTTGTCCTTGACGTTCGAGGACATGATCGAAACGGTGACCAAAAGTGAAACCCGACGGACCACTGAAGGCAAGCTCAATACACGGTCACTGTGGCGGTATCCGCTTGGCGAAGAGAAGCTGTTCACCAAGACGACAGAAGGGGAGTCGATCGACACCTGCTTCTATCTCCTGGGTGACGAAAGCTCTTCAATGGACAGCAAACTCGGACCAGCACCCAAAAATAAGGATGGCACACCCGTAAAACCTGAGGATGACACACGAATCACCGCTCACGAGGCCTGTAAGCGTGTCTCCGTTGCGGTTGGGGAAGTGCTTCACAACCTTTCGATTCCGGTGGGAATAGCTACTTACAACACCGTCGTCAGGGAATGGCATGCATTTGATGAAAACTGGGCGAGTACGCTGCAACGCTATGCTCCGAAAGCAGCAAACGGAACCAAAACTCACCTCGCTGTAGTCTGGGCTCTGAAGAAACTGATCGATCGGCCTGAGGCCCGGAAGATCTTGATTGTGGCAACCGATGGCGATCCAGGTGACAGCGATGTACTGAAAGCGGCGATCGCTGAATCGTCGAGTCTCGATATCGAGGTTCGATTTGTTCTGATCGGTGACAGGTACAAGGGCCAGTACGCAAGTGCCGGCTTGAACTATGGTGTCGCCCTTACAGAGAGCGAACTCGCAAAAGCAGTGTTCGCTGCACTTAAACAGGCAGTTGCCTAGTCATAACCCACCCACCGAGCTCTTCACAGAGCTCGGTTTTTTTTTAGGTTTTTTCCGTTTCTACACCCGTGTGCAGCATTTCCCTGTACCAGGCCTTCGCAAGAGGCCCCAACCTGCACAATGGGGAATACCATGGAACTCATCGATACCTCCGCTCCGATCGCTATTAAAAACGCTAAAGAGGTTTTTGAAACCACCTCGCCGTTCTTCGACAAAATGCAAACCAAGATTTTCCCTGCAACCCAGCACACTCCGTCGGTAGGACGGTTCAAGTTCAAGGAAAGTAGCCTTACTCGTTTGATCCTCTGGGCGGCGGCTGCAAATCTCCCGGCCGGCACGTTCGGCGCCGAGATGAAACGCAACATGTATACCTATGGCCCATCTGGGTGCGGCAAAACACGACTGGTCGAGGCGTTTGCTGCACGTACCGGGCGGTCGCTTTTCAGGGAGCAATGCTCAAAGGAAACCACGCTATCCGACCTGTTCGGCAGCTGGAAATTGTGCGGAAAAGATGAAGGCATGAAGTGGGTGTACGGCAAGGTTTGCCAATGGGCCATGCAACCCAACTCCATCCTGCTGTTGGATGAATGGGATCTGGTGACGGCTGATGTAGCTATGGGCCTTAACGGCGTTCTAGATGGAGCTCCAATTCATCTGGATCAGACCGGGGAAATCATAAAGATCGCACCAGGTTGCATGATCATGGCCACGGGCAACACCAATGGTCGCGGTTCCGCTGGCGGTCAAGGTGGTAGTGCTGCGGTTTACAAAGGCACGCAGAAAATGAACTTTGCCAACCAGGATCGCTTCAACGTCATGTTTGAAACCTACCTCTCTGAGCAGGAAGAAATCGATCTACTCATAAGTGAGACCAAGGCAAATCCGCTGGCGGCAAAAGCCATGGCAAGCCTTGCTGCAAAAATCCGAGCCAATTTTATTGGTTTGAATGAAGACGCTGGCGCCGGTGGCATGGCTTTCCAGTTTACGATCACAACACGGAACGTCCTCAACTGGTCGATGAACTTCAACCTGCTCACCCAAATGGGGAAAAAGGTCGAAGAGGCATACATCGAGGCTCTACGGATGACAGTGCTCGATTTTGCGCCGAAAGACGAAGCAGCTGCGATTCTCTCAACCTGGTCGACGATTGTTGGGCCTGACAAGTAATCGTTAAACGCTCCATCACGCCCCGGCTTGCCGGGGTTTTTTTTGCCTTCAATTTATGGGGAGCTGTGCGCCATCTCCTGACACTGGGTCTTCGCAAGAGACCTGCATTTCAGTGAAATTCAGGAGAAGCACATGAGCACTATTCAATCCACCGCCGACGTCAGCGTTCAAATCCTTCAGGACGTTGTGCTGTTCGACTACATCATCGGCGGCAGCACCGGTGAGAAGACTGTAGAAGCTGATGACTTCATTCGTGAGGTCGGCAAAACTCTGCCGAGTGGCACCTTTGCTTGGGTTAACAAATACCGAGCAGAAGCCAAACGCGAGATCTTGAAAGTGGGGGTCTCTCGGCGAGTCAACAACCGCGTGCGGGGCTACTTTGTACCAACAGCACACGCCCAAGGGCTGGCCCAGGCACTGAAGCAAATCAAGGACAAATACCTGGCAGAAAAGAAGATCTTCTTGGCTGAATTGCCAGGGAAGGTTGAAGAATGGGCGAATGCCCCGGAGAACGCTAGCGTATCGAAGCCAGGTGGTAGAACCCGGGCTGAACTGATTCGCCAGCACGCTCCACAGCACGGTGTTCTTGAAAAGATGCTGACGTTCGACATCTCCGCGATCCGTATCAACGACACCAACTACTTTGGTGAAGAAGATGCACTGCAACAGGAAGTGAAGGGGCTGGTTGGTCAGGCCGCTTATGAGATCTCCGAGGATGTCCGTAAGTCCTGGTCGGGATCGAAGAAAGGCCACACTACCTCTCGTGTTTTGGGGCTGGTGCGCCGTGTTCAGGACAAGGCTGAAGCCATGAGCGTGCTTTCGAGCAAGTTCGGAAATCTGGCCAAGCTGTGTGGTGAAGTTCTAGCGGCCGTACCAACAGGACAAAACATCGAAGGTGTCGCCTTCATCCAAGTTTCGAGCTTGCTCTCGTTCTGCATGGATCCCGACAAAATCATTGGTGATCAGGCCACTAATTTCGATCCCCTCGATGTCACCGATCAACCCGCCACAACTGCACCAGATACGACCAGCAACGTCTTCTTCGACGAAACTCTCCAGGTGACACCGACAACGACAACGGCAACAACCCAACCCGAAACAAGCGCGTCCATCATTCCTCCGCTTCCTACTGATCGTGAGGCCCATACCAACATCTTCTTCGATGTGGAGCATGACGCCATAGCAATCGAACCCGCTGCCTCAGTGTCTGAACCGGAACAACAGGACTCTGTCCCGTCTTTCATTTTCTAACCCACAAAAAAGCCCCGATCATTGATCGGGGCTTCTTCATTTCTGGGTAACCGCAGAGAAGGCATTACTCTGTAAAGTTATTACCTGGTACTTCCACTTCGGCTTTAGCCATCAGGTAGCGCTTCGATTCACGCTCATACAAAGAGACCAGCGTAATGCGCACGTTGATCGGCGTTTGCTCCCACTCTTCCAAGCTCGGAGCATAGCCGGCCCACTGTGGATCTTCTTGCATCTTCCGAACGGAAAGCCAGAGCTGCTCATTGAGGTCTTTGGAATTGAAAAAATCTTCAGCCGTGAAATGCTCAGCGAGGAGGTAGACCTGTATAAGAGGCAGCCCTAAGAACTCAGCTATTTTTTGAAGCTTTTCTTTGCCCAGCGATTTGATTTGACGGTTGCCGTTCGCCAAAGAGTTCCAGTAGATCTGCGTTACACCAACAATGTCGGCGATCGTTCGATCCTGAAGGCCACGCTCGATAATGACCTTTCTGATCATCTTAATGAGACGAGCACCTTCGATTCTATTTCGATCGCGAGGCGAGGTCTCAGCATCAGTTGACGGCCCTGCTTCAGCCGCTGCCTGAGATTCACGTAAGGCCTGGGCGTCTGCTAAAGACTTTTTAGCTAATGCGGAAATTCTTGGTTTTCTTTCTTTTGTCGAGGACTTTCCAGGCTCAGCAGCGCCAGCGGCTACTGGTGCAGTCTCAGGAGCTGGAGCTGGAGCCGACTCAGGTTTCTTCGCAGCGGCGGAAGAACGCACTCTGGGCGCCTTTGCAACCGCTGGTGCAGCTTTAGTATCTGAAGATTTTGCAGAACTAGCAGCTGCTGGTTTTTTTGCTGGGGTACGAGCCTTGCTCTGAGGTTTCCTAGTTTCAGTTGCAGAAGCAGGAGTTGTGTCTACTTTTTTTGCTGAAGCGCGAGACCGCCCTTGCGTAGAGCCACTTGGTTTCTTGTCGCTAGGTTTTGTCATGGTTACGGCTCCAGGTTGTTCGCGTGGGGTCTAAATAAAGCAGGGAAATGCCATTATGGGTAAAATTAATTCTACACAGTTAACAACAAGATTCAATCTCTTGTTCATGTGTAACAAGAGGCGAAACGCCCATTTTACAAGACTCTACATTGAGAAGGATTCGGCCAAAAGCGGACACCCTTAAGGTTTAGTCTGAATACAAAAAGGGGCTCAAACCAGAGGATAGATCCGGACCTCCGTCGACTAGTTCCCAAACTTTTTCTCTTGCCGCGGATCTCCCACTCGCATGATCAGTGAGACCAATACCCGAACTGAGACCGCGGCGCTCACTCCTAAAGGGTAGCCAGGCATCGGCGCATGACCGGCGCAGTCCGATCAAAAATCACTGCCGGATTCAACCAGTATCACTTTCCTCATATTGTATTATTGGTACGTGTTGAGTATCCTCAAGCGCACCAACTACAGCAAAACACGAGGTTCTCCATGCTCCCCCAGGACGCAAAGCGCAATCCGGATTCCTACTCGTATCCAAACGGGATGCTCAACTCAGGCTATATCGCCGGCGTCCTGCGGAACAAAGGGATCTGCTACATCCAGCAGACCCGCAGCGAAAACCACATGCTGCCGATTCATTACGACCCGAAAAAGTCGCCAATCCCTCGCGAAATCAAAGAGTGGGATCTGATCATGGCGTACGTCCATACCGAGGGTGCAGTAGACGGCGAAAACCGGATTGCCAAGCTCAAGAGCATCCGCTTTGAAGCACCAAACTTCATGCACATGGGCACACGCTTTCGCGATGACTTCATGAAGAAGTGGGGCGCAGCTGTTCACGCCGCTGCTGTTGATTCCGGAACACCGAAATCCGTCGAGGAATTGCAGGCGATGCCGAGCGACGACAACGATGCGCGTCGTGACTCGTTCGACTGGAAAGCAATGGAGCTGAACAAGAACGCCTCGAACCAGATTCGCATCGCCGGCTTCATTCAGGCCAAGTCCCTGGAACGCAATCGCAAACACCCGACTGATGGCACCCCGATCAATGACCGACTGGTGGTTCTGATCCGGCAAAGCAAGGATTCCGATCAATCGATCCCTGTGCGCTGGTACGGGCGCAACCTTCAACCCCTAGCCGAGAAATTGGCCCGCGGGATGCCCATCGTCGTCTCTGGTGAGTTCCGTATCGACGTCAAAGCCCTCGGGATGCCTGACCCTGAGACTCAAGTCGCGCCAGTCTCGAAGACCCCCTTCATCCAGGCGAAGGACATGCCTGCACCGGTCTCACCTGATTCCGGTCACATCAAAATTGTTCCGGGTTGGGCGGCAGAGCTCTTCAAAGGCCACGGCACGGCACAGGCCGAAAAACCCGCTGATCAAGATCGAGCAGCGCTGTTCGACGCCGCGTTTGTTCCAAAAGAAGGCGGAGTGGATGAACAGCCAGGCGCGTAAATAAACAGCAACGCTATACGAAGTTGAAAAAGCCATCGAGGTCCTTGACCACTGTCGATGGCTTTTTCCGTTTTGGTGGCTGCGGTAACCCGCCACAGCCCCCGACCGCTACAGGCAGTCGGCTTCAATCCCTAGATAACTGAAGGCATGGTCAGCAATGGGCAAGACTCTCATCATCACTGAAAAATCGACTGTCGCAGCCACCATCGCTAAAGCGATCGGCGGGTTTAGCAGGG
>LNAP01004159.1_pt1 | contig 47670 bp, 43 predicted proteins | sample 602601 | NCBI WGS metagenome assembly LNAP01 (sample SAMN02440304, study PRJNA202911) | soil metagenome | biome: Subtropical and temperate rainforests or woodlands; isolation source: soil samples (1 kg each in a 20% v/v slurry with milli Q water) were... ...
GAACAAGTCCGAGCGTCCGGGCGTGAGCCTGGCGGGAAGGCCGGAGTATAACAGAGCAATCACTGCGCGCCGCTTTCCTGCTGCTCAACGGTTTTTTCGCGGACGGCGGTGGCCCCGGCAGCGTGATTGCTGACGGCCGGATCGGCGCCATAACGGGCACTCAGTTCGGCATAGGCGGGCTCGCGCTTGAACCGCTTGAGTTCGGCGCCGAAGCGTTGCACCAGCAAGTCCATGCCCGCATTGCGGCGAACTGCCAGGAATTGGCTCTGTTGGCTGATGACGGTCGGGTTTTCGCTGATCTGGTCGCGGATGTTCAATTCGTCGAGCAAATGCTGGCCGACCCGGCGATCGGTGATCAGCAGGTCGATTCGCCCGCGCACCAGTTTGCCGAAGTTGGCTTCGTGAGTGGGCGCCGGCTCGCGAGTGAACAGTGTCGATTCGCGAAAGTCCGGGCTGTACAGATAGCCTGGGGAGGTGCCAATCGTCAGGCCTTTCAAGTCGTCCAGGGTACGAAACGGATGAGGCCGCTCGTTGGCGTAAAACATCACGAACTGGACTTCCGAGAGCGGTTCGCCGGGGTAGAGCAGGGTGGCGTCGCGCTCTTCACTGTGAAAAATGTCCAGCGCGCCATCGGCCTGGCCGGTTTCGAGCATCGACAGGCAGCGTTTCCACGGCAGGAACTGCCATTCGACTTCGATCCCCAGGCGCTTGAAGACGATGGCCGTGGTTTCGTAGTCCAGCCCCAGTGATTTACCGTTCTCCTCATAGACGTAAGGCGCCCATGGTTCGGTGACAATGCGCAATTTCTCGCCCCGAGCGGCGAAGCTCAGGCAAGTGAAAACCAGCATGGCGATTAACTGCGGGATCAATGGCATGGACTTCAGATTACGACGAGAAACAGGAAAGAGCCAGAAACCGCCTGCGAATGCTCTATCTCCGTGTGTTGCATCACAATAAAAGCGCGTTGAAAGCAAAAGATCGCAGCCTCGTTTCACTCGACAGCTCCTACAAGAGATTGCGCATTCTGTAGGAGCTGTCGAGTGAAACGAGGCTGCGATCTTTTGTTCTTGCTTGTAACGATGTTTAGCGCGGCAGCTTCAGGTTGTTCCACACCGCCAGACTCGCTTCAGCCTGGTTCAGTGTGTAGAAGTGCAGCCCTGGAGCGCCACCTTGCAGCAGGCGTTCACACATTTCGGTGATGACTTGTTCACCAAAGCGTTGAATGCTCTGGGTGTCGTCGCCGTAGGCTTCCAGTTGCTTGCGGATCCAGCGCGGGATTTCCGCACCGCAGGCATCGGAGAAGCGCGCGAGCTTGCTGTAGTTGGTGATCGGCATGATGCCCGGCACGATCGGAATGTTCACGCCCATCGCCCGTACACGCTCGACGAAGTAGAAGTAGCTGTCGGCGTTGAAGAAATACTGGGTGATCGCGCTGTCGGCGCCGGCGTTGGCCTTGCGCACGAAGTTGGCGATATCGTCTTCGAAATTGCGCGCTTGCGGATGCATTTCCGGGTAAGCGGCGACTTCGATGTGGAAATGATCGCCGGTCTCTTCACGAATGAACTCGACCAGATCGTTAGCGTGGCGCAGTTCACCGCTGGCCATGCCCATGCCCGAAGGCAGGTCACCGCGCAGGGCAACGATACGTTTGATGCCGGCAGCCTTGTATTGAGTCAGCAGGCCGCGCAGGTCGTCCTTGCTGTCGCCAACGCAAGACAAATGCGGTGCGGCCGGGACTTTGACTTCGCTTTCGAGCTGCAACACGGTGTTGAGCGTGCGATCACGGGTCGAACCGCCAGCGCCGTAGGTGCAGGAGAAGAAATCGGGATTGTACGTGGCCAGCTGACGAGCAGTGGCGAGCAGCTTTTCATGCCCAGCGTCGGTCTTCGTAGGGAAGAACTCGAAGCTGTAGCGGCGGTCTTGGGACATGGGAATACCCTTTAGAACTCGTAAGCCGGATGCTGGCCCCCGTAGGAGCCGCCGCAGGCTGCGATCTTTCAAGGATCAAAAGATCGCAGCTTGCGGCAGCTCCTAGGGGAGCGGTCAGTCAGCGCCTATCAGTAGCGGTAAGCGTGCGGCTTGAACGGACCTTCGACGGTCACGCCGATGTAGTCGGCCTGGGTCTTGGTCAGCTGAGTCACAACACCGCCGAAACCGCGGACCATTTCCAGGGCCACTTCTTCGTCGAGTTTCTTCGGCAGTACTTCAACGGTCAGGCGCTCGGCTTTCTGGGCTGGCGACAGGGGCCGAACAGGAAGATCTGCGCCAGAACCTGGTTGGCGAACGAGCCGTCCATGATGCGGCTTGGGTGACCGGTGGCGTTACCCAGGTTAACCAGACGGCCTTCGGCCAGCAGGATCAGGTAGTCGTCGTTCTGGGCATCGAATGCGCCAGGGCCGGTACGGTGGATCTTGTGAACCTGTGGCTTCACTTCTTCCCATGCCCAGTTCTTGCGCATGAAAGCGGTGTCGATTTCGTTGTCGAAGTGGCCGATGTTGCAGACAACAGCGCGCTTCTTCAGGGCCTTGAGCATGTTCGCATCGCAAACATTGACGTTACCGGTGGTGGTCACGATCAGGTCGATCTTGCCCAGCAGCGCTTTGTCGATGCTTTCTTCGGTGCCGGTGTTGATACCGTCGATGAACGGCGAAACCAGTTCGAAACCGTCCATGCAGGCTTGCATGGCGCAGATCGGGTCGACTTCGGAAACCTTGACGATCATGCCTTCCTGACGCAGGGACTGGGCCGAGCCCTTGCCCACGTCACCGTAGCCGATGACCAGCGCTTGCTTGCCGGACAGCAGGTGGTCGGTACCGCGCTTGATCGCATCGTTCAGGCTGTGACGGCAGCCGTACTTGTTGTCGTTCTTGCTCTTGGTCACCGAGTCATTGACGTTGATGGCCGGGATTTTCAGCTCGCCCTTGGCCAGCATGTCCAGCAGGCGGTGCACGCCGGTGGTGGTTTCTTCGGTCACGCCGTGAACGCGATCCAGTACCTGTGGGTACTTCTTGTGCAGCAGTTCGGTCAGGTCGCCGCCGTCGTCGAGGATCATGTTGGCGTCCCATGGCTGGCCATCCTTGAGGATGGTTTGCTCCAGGCACCACTCGTACTCTTGCTCGGTTTCACCTTTCCAGGCGAAAACCGGAATGCCGGCAGCGGCGATGGACGCAGCAGCCTGGTCTTGAGTCGAGAAAATGTTGCAGGACGACCAGCGTACTTCGGCGCCCAGGGCAACCAGGGTTTCGATCAGCACGGCGGTCTGAATGGTCATGTGGATGCAGCCGAGGATCTTCGCGCCCTTGAGCGGTTGCTCTTCGGAGTACTTGCGGCGCAGACCCATCAGGGCTGGCATTTCCGATTCGGCGATGATGGTTTCGCGACGGCCCCAGGCAGCCAGGGACATGTCGGCGACTTTGTAATCGTTAAAATCTGCAGGCGTGATAACAGCGCTCATGAAGAGTCTCCATTCGTAATGTATGCGAATGGGCGCCGTTGTGCGTTTAGTGTCTGGCCGTTGATGGCCAAGCAACGCCCCATCCGAGCCTGACAGGTCTAGCCTGCTGCAGCGCCCCTCGGACAGGTGGCGGGAAAACGGTAGCAAGTGAAGATTACCGTTTTGAAACGGGGGCGATTATAGCGGGCTATGCTGATCTTCCAAAGGGTTTCTGTCGGTCAATGTGCGAACGGTAATACTGGCTATAGAAGATCCCGAATAGAGCTCTGGCCCGGGGTCTGCCAATATACCGTCCATCATTCGGCAAGGCGCTCAGGAGTGCATATGAATTTCCACACCCGCAAATGGGTCAAGCCCGAAGACCTCAACCCCAATGGGACACTGTTTGGCGGCAGCCTGCTGCGTTGGCTCGACGAAGAAGCGGCGATCTATGCCATCGTCCAGCTGGGCAATCAACGCGTGGTCACCAAATACATTTCCGAGATCAACTTCGTCAGCGCCTCGCGCCAGGGCGACATCATCGAGCTGGGTATCACCGCCACTGAATTTGGTCGCACCTCGATCACCCTCACGTGCGAAGTGCGTAACAAGATCACCCGCAAGAGCATCCTGACGGTGGAGAAGATTGTTTTCGTCAATTTGGGCGAAGACGGATTGCCTGCGCCACACGGGCGGACCGAGATCAAGTACGTCAAGGACCAGTTCAAGGATGAAGGCGCCGTCGAATAATTTGTGGATGACGAACGGAATCTGAACCGCGCGGGTCGTAACTACATCGCACGCCAGCGGTTCAGGAGTTCCATGGACACTAAAAAAGACGGCAAGACCCCCGACCTTTCGGAAAAAGAGCAGCACGAAGTCGAAAAGAACCAACCGCCACGCGCGGCGGTGCTGCACGAAATTATCCGCACCCAGGGCGATCAGGAACTGGAGCGCAGCGTTGCTGCGCTGTGGTGGTCGGCGTTGGCTGCCGGCCTGACCATGGGCCTGTCGTTGATGGGCATGGGCTTGCTCAACTCCCGACTGCCGGACGGCGAAGGTTTCAAGGTGATAGCCAGTTTCGGCTACTGCGCCGGTTTCCTCGCGGTGATTCTTGCCCGCCAGCAACTCTTCACCGAAAACACCCTGACCGCCGTGCTGCCGATCATGAGCAAGCCCACGCTCGGCAATTTCGGCCGATTGCTGCGACTGTGGGGGGTGGTGCTGGTGGGCAACCTCTGCGGCACCTTGCTGGTGGCTTACGTCATGCTCGAGCTGCCGATTTTCGACAGCAAGACCGACGAGGCCTTCCTTGATATCGGCCGCAAGGTCATGGAAAACGATGCCAGTCAGATGTTCGCCAAGGGCATCGTCTCGGGCTGGATGATCGCCACCATGGTCTGGATGATCCCGTCGATGGAGAGCGCCAAGATGTGGATCATCATCCTCATCACCTATCTCATGGCGCTGGGGGATTTCACGCACATCGTGGTCGGTTCGCTGGAGGTCGGTTATCTGGTGTTCGCTGGCGAGCTGCCGTGGAAAGATTTCTGGCTGGTGTTCGCAGGTCCCACGCTGGTGGGGAACATTGTTGGTGGTAGCTTCATCTTTGCATTGATCAGCCATGCGCAGATTCGCAGCGAGAGCGGGCCACCCAAAAGCGCGGCGGAGCAGGCTGCAAAACCTGATCCGCAAGCGCAAAAAAAATAATCAACCCGGCACATTTACCGCAGCGGCACTGCGCCGTTGCAGGTAGATGAAATACAGCGCGGCCAACACCGTCAAGCCACTGACCATGGCGCCGGTCCACGGCAGGTCCGCAAGATCTGCACCGCTGGCGACTACCAGCCCACCGATCCAGGCACCTGCTGCGTTACCGAGGTTGAATGCACTCTGGTTCAGCGTCGAGCCCAGGTTGGGCGCTTCATGGGCTTGATCGATGATCAGCAGTTGCAGGATCGGGCACAGGGCAAAGGCGAAAAGGCCCCACAACACCAGGGTGATTGCCGCGGGAATTACCGAATGGCTGGTCTGGCTGAACGCGGCCAAGACCACCACCACGGCCAGCGCCATGCCGACCAGTGAAGGCAACAGGCGGCTGTCGGCCAATCGCCCGCCGAGCATGCTGCCCGCCGTCAAGCCTACGCCGAACAACAACAGCATGATGGTCACGCCATGGGGGCTGACACCGGTGATGTCCTGCAGGATAGGTGCGATGTAGGTGAATACGCTGAACAGGCTGGTCGAGGCCAATACGCTCATGCCCAATGCCAGCAGCACGTTGGTCTTGCCCAGCACTTTGAACTCGCTTGCCAGGTTGGCTTTTTCCATCACGATGTTCTTAGGCAGCCAGACCCATTGCGCAATCGCCGCGATCACGCCGATCACCGACACCGCCCAGAACGTCGAGCGCCAGCCGGCGTACTGCCCCAGCGCGGTGCCCAGCGGCACTCCAAGCACGTTGGCCAGGGTCAGGCCGGTGAACATCATGGCAATCGCCTGGGCGCGTTTGTTCGGCGCCACCAGGCCGGCGGCAACCACCGAGCCGATGCCGAAGAACGCGCCGTGGCACAGCGCAGTCACCACGCGCGCGGCCATCAGCGTGGCGTAGTTCGGCGCCAGTGCGCAAAGCATGTTGCCCAGGATGAACATCAGCGTCATGCCCAGCAGTGTCGCTTTGCGCGGCATGTTGGCGGTGCCGACCGCGAGGATTGGTGCGCCGAACACCACGCCCAGGGCGTAGCCGGTAATCAGCAATCCGGCGTGGGGAATGCTGACCGCGAGGTCGCGGGCAACATCGGGCAGCAAGCCCATAATGACGAATTCAGTGGTGCCGATGCCGAACGCGGCAACAGCAAGGGCAAGCAAGGCGAGTGGCATGCGCAAGGTCTCTGTCGGTAGTCTTGACGCTGTGATCAGGCATACGCATGCCAGGACCGATCTCGATGAGAGCGGGCAAGGGCATTGTTATTGGAATTAGTCTGTGCGCAACTGAGTGCGGCGTGGTCGGTTGCAGTATAAACAGCTGCTGACATATGGCGAATCAATTCTCTCCCCAGCCCTTGTAGGAGCCGGCTTGCTGGCGATGGCAATCACAGGAACGCCATCGCCAGCAAGCCGGCTCCTACAAGGGGGGGCGGTCAACAAAAAAGGAGTAGGCCGTGCTTGCGACGGCGTTAGTGTTGGTGGCGGCGCTGTTGCATGCGGCGTGGAATACCCTGATCAAGTTCAGCGCCGAGCGTTTGCTGGTAGTGGCCTGCATGGACAGCGTGGCAATGCTCTTCGTCGCGCTTATGTTGCCGTTCGTGGCGCTGCCGCCATTGGACATCTGGCCGTGGATTCTCGCCTCGGCAGCCTTCGAGTTGCTCTACCGTTATTTGCTGATCCAGGCTTATCGGGTCGGCGACCTCGGGCTGGTCTATCCGCTGATGCGGGGGTTGTCGCCGCTGGTGGTGCTCGCGCTGACCCTGGTTTTTGCCGGGGAAGTGCTGACCCACCAGCAGATCTTCGGAATTCTGTTGATCCCGCTTGGCATGCTGTGCCTGCTCTGGCAGGGGGGAGGCGGCGCTCGCTTGCCGTGGTCGATGCTGCCTGTGGTCGCGCTGATCGGCTTGTGCATCGGTTGCTACACCTTCATCGATGGCCAGGCCTTGCGGCGCTGGTCGCATCCACTGGATTACCTGGTCTGGGTGACATTGCTCAGTGCCTGGCCGTTTCCGTTGCTGGCCTGGGTGAGCAAGCGGCCGGCGTTCAAGCTGTTCTGGCGTGAGCAATGGCGATTGGGCCTGGCGGTCGGATTCTGCGTGTTGTTCAGCTACGCTCTGGTGCTGTGGGCCATGCAGCTGGGCTCCATTGCCGAAGCGGCGGCCTTGCGCGAGATCAGCGTGATCCTGGTGGTGCTGTTCGGCATGCGTTACCTGAAAGAACCTTTCGGCGGGCCAAGGCTACTGGCCTGCGGGCTGGTTCTGGTTGGCATGCTGGTAATGAAATTTTGACGGGTCTAAACGTGAGAAAGGGACTGCTTCATGAATGTTGCTCTGTGGTGCATTTTAATTGCGATCATCCTGCCGTATGTGTGTACGGCGGTGGCCAAGATCAGCGGTGGATACGGTTTGAGACACAATCACGATCCCCGGGGATTTCTTGATTCCCTGGAGGGCTTGGGCAAGAGGGCACATGCCGCGCAACTGAACAGCTTCGAAGTGGCCCCGGCGTTCGCGGCGGCAGTGCTCGTGGCGCACCTGGTCGGCAATGCGGAGCTCGTGACCCTCAATGTGCTGGCGGTGTTGTTCATCACCAGTCGCCTTCTCTTCATCATTTTCTATCTGGCGGACTGGGCGACCTTGCGGTCGTTGGTGTGGTTTGTGGGGATGGGGCTGATCGTCAGTTTCTTTGTCGTGTCGGTTTAAGGGCAAGATCAAAAGATCGCAGCCTCGTTTCACTCGACAGCTCCTACAGGCATTGAGAGCATCCGCGATAATGCGGCGGATGAGGTCAATGTAGGCGCTGTCGCAGGCTGCGATCTTTTGACTTTAAAGCTTGTCGGCGATTTGCGGCACTTGCGGCAGCGCCGCGCCTTTGGGCCAAAGCATCCAGATCTGCCCCTGCTGCTTCATGTCGCCAGCCAGTTGCCCGGCCGCCTCGCCAGTACCCCAGAACAGATCCGCACGAACCTCGCCGGCAATGGCGCCGCCGGTGTCCTGGGCTGCCACCGGGCGTACCAGTGCAGTGCCATCCGGTTTTGTGGTGGATAACCACAACAGGCTACCCAGCGGAATCACTTTGCGATCCACCGCCGCGCTATAACCGGCCGTCAACGGCACGTTCAGCGAGCCGCGCGGGCCTTCGTTGCTGTCCGGGTTCTGGGTGAAAAACACGTAGCTTGGGTTGCTGCCGAGCAGTTCTGGAATACGCGCTGGGTTGGCCTTGGCCCAGTTGCTGATTGCGCCCATGGTCACGTCTTCTTTCTTCAGCTCGCCTTGCTCCACCAACCAGCGTCCGATCGGTCGATAAGGGTGGCCGTTCTGGTCGGCGTAAGCGATTCGCAGCTGACGACCGCTGTCGAGCTGGATACGACCCGATCCCTGGATTTGCAGGAACTGCAGGTTCATCGGATCGGTCAACCAGGCCACGACGGGAGCCTTGACCCCCTTGCTGCCGATGGTCGCTGCATCGTCGTAAGGCTTGAGCACGCGGCCTTCAAGTCGGCCGCGCAGGCGTTTGCCCTTGAGTTCCGGGTAGATGCTGTCCAGCGAGACGATGATCATATCTTCAGGCACGCCATACACCGGGACGTTCGCCTTTGCGGTTTGGGTCAGGCTGCCGGGGTAGACCGGTTCGTAGTAGCCAGTGATCAAACCGTTGGGATTGTCGTTGGCGGCGCGCAGGCCGTAGACATCCAGGTTCTGCTTGAGAAAACCACGGATGTCGCTGGCACTCTGCGGCACGTTGGTCGCCGCTGCGCAGGTGGCGCCCCAGACCGGGTCAGCCTTGAGTCGGGTGCAGGCGCTGCGCCAGGAGCCGAAACCGGCAACGAGGTCATTGTCGGAGACTGCCGGCAACGCTTCCCAAGTGGCGCTGGAGTAGGTGGCCAGGGCGTGGGTCTTCGGTTGTTTGTCTTCGCCACCGGTGCAGCCAGCGAGCACGGCCACAATCGGAAGCGTCCAGGCCAGGGGGTGACACCAGGCCTTGAAACGGCTGTTCATGGAATATTTCCTTTGCCGGTTGCCTGAGCGTCGTGTGCACTCATGCAACCCGTATTGATAATAGGGGTATTGGTGTTTGCCGGTGACGCGAGGATACTGGCCCCCGTTTTCCGTGACCTGAAGCCACCATGACTCTTAAAAGACTTTCTGTTGTATTGCTGGCCTGCCTGACGCTTTGCGCTTGTGGCGGCGTCGATCCCAACTCGCCCCTCGGTCAGCGCAAGGCCATTTTCAAGCAGATGCTCAAGACCGGTGAAGACCTGGGTGGCATGTTGCGTGGCCGTATTGCGTTCGATGGCCCGAAGTTCGCTGACGGCGCGGTGAAACTCGATGCGCTGTCCCATGAGCCATGGAAACATTTCCCGCAGGTGCGTGAAGAAGACCACACCAGTGCCAAGAATGATGTCTGGGAGAAGCAGGCACGCTTTGAGCAAATGGCTCGCAGTCTTGAAGCGGCCACGGGCGAGCTGGTGATCGCCAGTCAGGTTCAACCCTACAAGGCCAGTAACCTGGGGCCGGCGGTACAGAAGGTCGAAGATGCCTGCAGTGCGTGCCATAAAGAATTTCGGGATCATTGATCAACGATACCCGGTCTGATGTCTTCGCGAGCAGGGGCATGCGGTCAACTGTGGGGGTGAGCCTGCTCGCGAAGGCGGATTTTGCAGCACCAGGGATTGCCGATCTTTACCTGTTCTTATTTATCCAGCTCGTCCACCGCTTCCTGCAATTCCTTGCGGGACTCGGCGAGTTTGTCCTTGCGCTTGTTGATCTTCTCGGGGTCGCCTTGTTTCATGGCTTTATCAAGGTCGGCCTGACGCTTGCTGACTTCGTGCTTGGCGTCGAGCACCTTGTTTTCCCGTTCTTTCTTCAGCGAGGCATCAGTGCAATTGGCGCTGACTTCGCTCAAGGCTTTCTCCAGGCCAGCCTGCTGGTCGGCATTGCCGTGGGATTTGGCCAGTTCGATCTGATTGATGATGCCTTGTTTCTTGGCGGCGCAGCCGGTCAGGCCTGGGGCGTCTTCGACGGCCATCAATGGAGTGGCCATAACGCTGCAAAGGGTCAACAGGACCAGTGGTGGAAGAAATTTCATAAAAGCTCCAGGTGAAAAGGCATACGTGTCGATGCAGCGATGGCACGTTTGAGCCCATCGGGACTTCAGGGTTCCCGGGCGCATGGGCATCACCGGGGCTAAAGCTAAAAACCGTCTATGGCAGCCCGGCGAAGTGTTTCACTCAGCGCCACGACCTGCGGATCGCGAAAAAATGCGCTTAATTGTGCGGCGCGTCCTGGTCCGATGTCGGGTTGGGCCTGCCATTGCTCGATGTCTCGTTGTGCCAGCTCCCGCCATGAGTCGCCCAAGTGTGCCTGGCCGATCGGCGGCATACCCAGGGCTTTGAGCCAGCGGGCGAGTGGGCGTTGCCGGGCATTGTCGAAACTGCTGGCCAGCCGAGTAGCGCTGCGCTCGCCGAAACCGTCAATGTTAGCAAGCTCTTGGGCATCGAGGGTCAACCAATCCAACAGGCCGTTCAGGTGACCTGTTTCAAGAAGTTTTTCCCATGTGCCGGGGCCGACATGGGGCAGGTCCAATCCGTGTTTGCCGCTGAGCCATGTCAGGCGTGCGAGAAACTGGCTTTGGCATCCCGGCGTCGGCTGCCAGCAGCTCAATGGGTGAAAGTCGGCAGCCAGCGGTACGTTCATCTCAGGGCGCTCGGTATTGCGCAGCACAACGCCATCGAGCCTGGGAATGGTCAGGCCGGCCAGGCTGATGGCGACCTGGTCGCCCGCTCGGATATCCAGCGTTTGCCAGCGTTGCAAGGAGCTCACGCTGACGCGCTTGATCTGCTGGTCATCGAGCGTCACCGGGATCAACTCCAGCACGGGGGTGATCCGTCCCGTGCGACCAATCTTGAAATGAACTTTTCGTACCTCGGCCAGTGCCTGGGCAAAGGGATACTTCCAGGCAACGATCCAGTATGGCGCTTTTGCCTGCCAGCGTTCGGCGGGCGGGCGCTGCTCTTGGCGCAGGACAATCCCGTCGCTGGCAAACGGCAGGGGCGAGCGATACCAGTGATCACGCCAGTACTCGACTTCGGCTATTGAACTGATGGCCTGGGTGTACTGTGCGGAACTGGAAAAACCGAGTTTTTCCAGTTCCGCGATACGGGCCGGCAAGCTCGTCGGACCGTGGGGCCATTCCCAGGCAAACAGGCCGATCCCCTCGGCCTGCTCGACGCTCAATGTCTTGCGGGCCATCAAGCCGGCTACCGTGCCGCGGGCGTTCAGGCTGCCGGCGATGGCTTGTACATGGTCAGCGAGGCGCCAGTAGAGCTCGCCCTGTACCACCAGGTCCCGTGGCTCGGACAGGCGTTGAGGAATGGCGCCGACCTGGCGGGCCGAGTCGGTCCAGTCCTGACCATGCACACCATCGCCGCGACTGATCGCCTGGACCAGCAGGCCATTGCGGTAGACCAGGGTCACCGCCACGCCGTCGACCTTGGGCTGGGCCCAGACCTGAGTTCGACCCAGCAGCCAATGCTCGACGGCACCCGCATCTGGCAGTTTTTCCAGGCCGGTATGCGGCACTGGATGGGCCAGCGGACCGCTCGCGGTGCGCAATGGATCGGTGGCCGAGCCGGGGCTGAAGCATTGGCGCCATTGGCTCAGGCGCGCGAAGGACTGATCGTAGAGTTCGTCGGCGATCAGCGAACGGCCTTCGCGGTGATAGCTGTCATCCCAGAGGTCGATTTGTTTTTGCAGGGCGGCGAGTTCTTGCGCGGCACGCGCGGGTAACCAGGCCGGGCATTCGCCAGCAACAGTTCCCAGGCACAGGCAGGTCAGGAGTAAGCCGGTCAGCAGGCGGGGTAGCATCGTGAGCTTCCTTGCTCGATGGAGGTGCCTGAAGGTTAGTCAGCGGCGGGCTGATGGGCATAATGCTGTTTTTCGGAGTGTTTCAACCTACTAAGTTTTCACCCATAAAAAAGCCCCGCACGGCGGACCGTGCGGGGCTTCAGGTACCGCCGGGAAGTCTTACAGGCCGGCAGCAGTGCGCAGGTGTTCGGCGCGGTCGGTCTTTTCCCAGGTGAAGGTGGTGAAGGTGTCATCACCAACCGTCTTGGTTGCCGGGGTGCGACCGAAGTGGCCGTACGCAGCGGTTTCCTGGTACATCGGGTGCAGCAGGTCAAGCATGGTGGTGATTGCGTAAGGACGCAGGTCGAACACTTCGCGGACCAGCTTGACGATCTTGTCGTCGCTGATCTTGCCGGTGCCGAAGGTGTTCAGCGAGATCGAAGTCGGCTGGGCAACGCCGATGGCGTAGGACACCTGAATCTCGCAGCGCTCGGCCAGGCCGGCGGCAACGATGTTCTTGGCCACGTAACGACCGGCATAGGCAGCCGAGCGGTCAACCTTGGATGGATCTTTGCCGGAGAACGCACCACCACCGTGGCGGGCCATGCCACCGTAGCTGTCGACAATGATCTTGCGGCCGGTCAGGCCACAATCGCCCACCGGGCCACCGATGATGAACTGGCCGGTCGGGTTGATGTGGAACTGAGTGTCCTTGGACAGCAGTTCGGCAGGCAGCACGTGCTTGACGATCAGCTCCATCACGCCTTCGCGCAGGTCTGCGTACGACACTTCCGGGTTGTGCTGGGTCGACAGGACAACCGCGTCGATGCCGACAACCTTGCCGTTTTCGTAGCGGCAGGTCACTTGCGACTTGGCGTCCGGACGCAGCCAAGGCAGCAGGCCGGATTTACGGGCTTCGGCCTGGCGTTTCACCAGCTGGTGCGAGAACGTGATCGGTGCAGGCATCAGCACGTCGGTTTCGTTGCTGGCGTAGCCGAACATCAGGCCCTGGTCGCCGGCGCCCTGATCTTCAGGCTTGGCACGGTCGACGCCCTGGTTGATGTCAGGGGACTGCTTGCCGATGATGTTCATTACGCCGCAGGTCGCACCGTCGAAGCCGACGTTGGAGCTGGTGTAGCCGATGTTGGTGATGACGTCACGAACGATCTGCTCCAGGTCAACCCAGGCCGAGGTGGTGACTTCGCCAGCGATGATCGCCACGCCGGTTTTCACCAGGGTCTCGCACGCCACGCGCGCGAACTTGTCTTCAGCGATGATGGCGTCCAGCACCGCATCAGAAATCTGGTCGGCGATTTTGTCCGGATGCCCTTCAGACACGGACTCGGAGGTGAAAAGGGAGTATTCGCTCATCTGAAATTACCGATGGTGAGTGTCGCCAGCCGACCGCTGAAAATGGCGGACCTGAATCTGGAAACCATTACGTAAGCCTACATAGAGGCTTTCTCCGGGGACGAGCCCCGCAGCGGTGGCCCAACGGGCCAGATCGTCCTGTTCAAACCCCAGCCAGAGATCACCGCAGGCCTCCTTGGCCCAACTCTGGTTGTGGCTACATAATTCTGTCACCAGCAGGCTGCCGCCCGGTTGCAGCAAATTGGCCATGTGCTTGAGCGCATCGGCCGGCGCGGCAAAGTGATGCAATACCATGTTCAGTACAACGCAATCGGCCTTGAGACTGACGCCGTTCAGGGCATCGGCCAGTTGCAGGTTAACGTTAGTCAGCGAATCGCGTTCGCACACCTGGCGTGCCAGTTCGAGCATGGCCTGGCTATTGTCCAGTGCCGTGACCTGAGTGAAGCGGCGCGACAGTTCCGGCAGGAATGCACCGTCGCCGGGGCCGACTTCGATCGCCGTGGCAGCGCTGCCGAAGCTCAGCTTGTCGAGCAGGGCCACCACGCTCTCGCGGTACTGTGGCAGGCCAGCGATCAAGTCTTGCTGGGCGCGAAATTTCTCGGCGACCCGTGAGAAAAAGTCCTGGCTGGCCGCCTCGCGTTGCTTGTGAACCTGGGTGATGCGCATTTGCACGTCGACCGGCAAACGCAGGTTATCCACTTCCTCGAGCAATGCCGCGTGCAATTTTCCCCCCGGCAACTCAGTGTGTGGCAGGGCGCGACGGTAGAAAATCGCATTGCCTTCACGGCGGGTCGCTACCAGATCAGCCTGGGCCAGCACCTTGAGGTGATGGCTCATGCCCGATTGGCCGATGCCGAAGATCTGCGCCAGTTCCAGTACGCCGAACGAATCGTTGGTCAAAGCGCGCAAGACATTCAGGCGCAAGGGATCGCCGCCGGCCTTGCACAAGGCCGCCAGCTCATCACAATCGTCCTGGCGAATGGAGGGCGCGCGTAAATTCATAGGCCGGCAGTCTAGTCACGCACCGGAAGCACCGCAAGATCAATATCAAAAAGTTTTGATATTGATCGATAGATGGCACTTCTCAGGAGCTGCTCAACTCTACAAACCGATAGCGGAAAGGTTTCACCCGCCTAATCCGTCGCCAAGCGTTGGAAAAACGCCTTCAGATGACTTTCTGTCATTGCCCCGAGGCGTCCGGGTGAGGGAAAATGCTCGCCTTTTTTCCGTTTCATTTTTATCACTCTCGATTCAGAACCCGCAGGAGAACAGCGATGCCTAGCCGTCGTGAGCGTGCCAACGCCATTCGTGCCCTCAGCATGGATGCCGTGCAAAAAGCCAACAGCGGCCATCCCGGTGCGCGGATATCGCCGAGGTGCTTTGGCGCGACTACCTCAAGCACAACCCGAGCAATCCATCGTTCGCCGACCGTGACCGCTTCGTGCTGTCCAATGGCCACGGTTCGATGTTGATCTACTCGCTGCTGCACCTCACCGGCTACGATCTGTCGATCGAAGACCTGAAGCAGTTCCGCCAACTGCACAGCCGTACCCCGGGTCACCCGGAATTCGGCTACACGCCGGGCGTCGAGACCACCACCGGCCCGCTGGGCCAGGGCCTGGCCAATGCCGTGGGCTTTGCCTTGGCTGAAAAAGTCATGGCGGCGCAGTTCAACCGTCCTGGCCACAACATCGTCGATCACCACACCTACGTGTTCCTGGGTGATGGCTGCATGATGGAAGGCATCTCCCACGAAGTCAGCTCCCTTGCCGGTACCCTGGGCCTGGGCAAGCTGATCGCGTTCTACGATGACAACGGTATCTCCATCGACGGCGAAGTCGAAGGCTGGTTCACCGATGACACGCCAAAGCGCTTCGAATCGTACAACTGGCAAGTGATCCGCAATGTCGACGGTCATGATCCGGAAGAGATCAAGATCGCGATCGAGACGGCGCGTAAAAGCCCGCAGCCGACGCTCATCTGCTGCAAGACCACCATCGGCTTCGGTTCGCCGAACAAGCAAGGCAAGGAAGACTGCCACGGCGCCCCGCTGGGTGACGCGGAAATCGCCCTGACCCGTGCGGCGCTGAAGTGGAACCACGGCCCGTTCGAAATCCCGGCCGACATTTATGCCGAGTGGGATGCCAAGGAAGCCGGCCGCGCGGTCGAAGCCGAGTGGGACCAGCGTTTCGCGGCCTACTCCGCGGCGTTCCCGGCCGAAGCCAACGAACTGATCCGTCGTCTGAGCGGCGAACTGCCGGCCGACTTCAGCGAAAAAGCCGATGCCTACATCGCCGAAGTGGCTGCCAAGGGCGAAACCATCGCCAGCCGTAAAGCCAGCCAGAACGCCCTGAACGCGTTCGGCCCGCTGCTGCCTGAGTTCCTCGGCGGTTCGGCTGACCTGGCCGGTTCCAACCTGACCCTGTGGAAAGGCTGCAAAGGTGTCACCGCTGAAGACGCCAGCGGCAACTACATGTACTACGGCGTGCGCGAATTCGGCATGACCGCGATCATGAACGGGGTTGCCCTGCACGGCGGCCTGGTGCCTTACGGCGCGACCTTCCTGATGTTCATGGAATACGCCCGCAACGCGGTGCGCATGTCGGCCCTGATGAAGCAGCGCGTGATCCACGTCTACACCCACGACTCCATCGGTCTGGGCGAAGACGGCCCGACTCACCAGCCAATCGAGCAACTGGCCAGCCTGCGCTGCACGCCAAACCTCGACACCTGGCGTCCGGCCGATGCCGTTGAATCGGCGGTGTGCTGGAAGTATGCACTGGAGCGTAAAGACGGTCCTTCGGCCCTGATCTTCTCGCGTCAGAACCTGCAGCACCAGACCCGCAATGCCCTGCAGGTCGCCGACATCAGCCGCGGTGGCTACGTGTTGAAGGACTGCGCAGGCGAGCCTGAGCTGATCCTGATCGCTACTGGTTCGGAAGTCGGCCTGGCCGTTCAGGCGTACGACAAGCTGACCGAGCAGGGCCGCAAGGTGCGCGTGGTTTCCATGCCTTGCACCAGCGTGTTCGACGCTCAGGACGCTGGCTACAAGCAATCGGTCCTGCCGCTGCAGGTCAGCGCCCGTATCGCCATCGAAGCTTCCATTGCCGACTACTGGTACAAGTATGTCGGCCTGGAAGGTCGCGTGATCGGCATGACCACCTACGGCGAGTCGGCGCCTGCGCCTGCCTTGTTCGAAGAGTTCGGCTTCACCCTGGAAAACATCCTGGGTCAGGCTGAAGAGCTGCAGCGCGGCGGTCTAATGACCGCCGCGAACCCTTGTAGGAGCGAGCATGCTCGCGATGGTCGTTAACGATAACGCTGGCTGTCTGGATGAACGCGTTGTCCTGAAGTCCATCGCGAGCATGCTCGCTCCTACAGGTGGGGTGTGTTGTTAAAGAGATTTCGTCTGACTGCGTCTATCGAGAACCCCCATGCCTCAACCGCGTCCCTACAAAGTTGCACTCAACGGCTACGGCCGGATTGGTCGTTGCGTATTGCGTGCGTTGTTTGAACGAGGCGATAAGGCCGGGTTCGAGATTGTCGCGATCAACGATCTGGCCGACATGGCCAGCATCGAATACCTGACACGCTTCGACTCCACCCACGGGCGCTTTCCCGGTGAGGTCAGGGTCGATGGCGATTGTCTGCATATTAATGGCGACTGCGTGAAGGTCCTGCGCAGTGCTACTCCCGAAGGCATCGATTGGGCGTCGTTGGGCGTCGATCTGGTGCTGGAATGCTCCGGCGCTTACCACACCCGCGAAGACGGCCAACGGTTCCTCGACGCTGGCGCTCCGCGCGTATTGTTTTCCCAGCCGATGGCCAGCGAGGCGGATGTCGACGCCACTATCGTCTACGGCGTGAACCAGGATTGCCTGACGGGCGATGAGTTGCTGGTGTCCAACGCTTCTTGCACGACTAACTGCGGCGTGCCGTTGTTGCGATTGCTGGATCAGGCCATCGGGCTCGAGTACGTGTCGATTACCACCATCCATTCGGCAATGAACGACCAGCCAGTGATCGACGCCTATCATCACGAAGACCTGCGCCGCACCCGTTCGGCGTTTCAGTCGGTGATTCCGGTGTCCACTGGTCTGGCGCGCGGCATTGAACGCTTGCTGCCGGAACTTGCCGGGCGAATTCAGGCCAAAGCCGTACGCGTGCCGACGGTTAACGTGTCTTGCCTCGACATCACGATGCAGACCGTGAGCGACACCGACGCCACCGAGGTCAACCGGATCCTGCGCGAGGCTGCCACCCGCGGCCCGCTCAAAGGCCTTCTGGCCTACACCGAGTTGCCCCATGCAAGTTGTGATTTCAACCACGACCCACATTCGGCGATCGTCGATGCCAGTCAGACTCGAGTTTCCGGCCCAAGGCTGGTGAACATCCTGGCCTGGTTCGACAACGAATGGGGTTTTGCCAACCGAATGCTGGATGTTGCGGAACACTATCTGCACACAGCCTCAAAAAAACCTGCTCTCTAAGAACAGCTACTCAGGAAATGCGACCCATGACCGTGTTGAAGATGTCCGACCTCGATCTGCAAGGTAAGCGCGTACTGATTCGCGAAGACCTCAACGTCCCAGTCAAGGACGGTGTAGTCACCAGCGATGCGCGAATCCTGGCTTCGCTGCCGACCATCAAGCTGGCCCTGGAAAAAGGCTGCTCGCACCTTGGCCGTCCGACCGAAGGCGAATTCTCCGCCGAGAACAGCCTCAAGCCAGTGGCAGACTACCTGAGCAAGGCTCTGGGCCGCGAAGTGCCGCTGGTGGCTGATTACCTCGACGGCGTCGACGTGAAAGCCGGCGACATCGTGCTGTTTGAAAACGTGCGCTTCAACAAAGGCGAAAAGAAAAACGCGGACGAGCTGGCCAAGCAGTACGCAGCTCTGTGCGATGTGTTCGTGATGGACGCCTTCGGCACCGCGCACCGTGCCGAGGGTTCGACCCACGGCGTGGCCAAGTTCGCCAAGGTTGCCGCCGCGGGCCCACTGCTCGCCGCCGAACTGGACGCGCTGGGCAAGGCCCTGGGCGCACCGGCCCAGCCGATGGCCGCGATCGTTGCCGGTTCCAAGGTATCGACCAAGCTTGACGTTCTTAACAGCCTGAGCCAGATCTGCGACCAGCTGATTGTCGGCGGCGGTATCGCTAACACTTTCCTGGCGGCGGCTGGTCACCCGGTCGGCAAATCGCTGTACGAGCCGGACCTGCTGGACACCGCCCGCGCCATTGCCGCCAAAGTCAGCGTGCCGCTGCCGGTGGACGTGGTGGTTGCCAAGGAATTCGCTGAAAGCGCGACGGCTACTGTCAAGTTGATCGCCGATGTTGCCGATGACGACATGATTCTCGATATTGGCCCGCAGACGGCGGCGAACTTCGCCGAACTGCTGAAGTCATCCAAGACTATCCTGTGGAACGGTCCGGTTGGCGTGTTTGAATTCGATCAGTTCGGTAACGGCACCAAAGTGCTGGCCCAGGCCATCGCTGACAGCGCCGCATTCTCCATTGCTGGCGGCGGCGACACCCTGGCGGCCATCGATAAATATGGCGTTGCCGAGCAAATCTCCTACATTTCTACCGGTGGCGGCGCGTTCCTGGAGTTCGTCGAAGGCAAGGTGTTGCCAGCCGTTGAAGTCCTGGAAAGCCGGGCCAAGGCCTGAGGGTCGCCCGTTTGACCAGGCAAGGGAGTGTTGACATGGTCAAGACCTTAGCGCTGTTGATCGTAGCGGGATTGCTGGCGGCTTGTGGGAGTAATCCCAAGGCTACGTCGGAACCCGCGCCGTCGGCGCCCCAGAACGGTTGCTATCAAGCCGACTGGCAGGCAGAAACCAATCCGGTGCTCAACAAGCGTTCCGGGCCTGATGGCCTGGACAAATACGAGACACAGGCTCCCGCCAAGGAACATGGTTGTCCTTGACGGGTCTGACTCTTTACTCAGCGCTGGCGGTGTCTGCCGTCAGTCGAGGGACACGGATGAAAGGCTTTATCGCCATTACGGCGTTGGTATTGCTGGGCGGGTGCGCGAACTGGAACCCGTTCCAGTCGTCCACCCCTGCCGATGACTGGACTACCTGGACCTGCGACAGCCAGGCCAAGGTGGTTTGGCGCTACACCGACGACAGCCGCCAGGAAGTCGACGTGCGCCTGGGCGGAGCCGATCAGGTTCATCGCCTCAAGCAGGAGCCAGGCGCGTCGGGTTCGCTGTACAGCGACAACATGCTGGCGTTTCACATGAAAGGTGAGGAAGGCCTGGTTTACTGGGTCGCCACCAATGATTTGATTGGCCGCGGTTGTAAGGCGCAATAAACGGACTGTGCTGTACCTGTAGGAGCGAGCATGCTCGCGATGGTCGTTAACGATAACGCTGGCTGTCTGATACCCAGCGGTGCTCCTTCGTTCATCGCGAGCATGCTCGCTCCTACAGGGGCCGGCGTTGAGATTGATGTAACACCGAATTCGCAGCCCGGGACCAACCCCCGATCTGCAATAACTTGAATAGCCGCCGCCGCTACGGCAGGCTGGCACGATTAACGACCCAAACCGGGAGAGACACACACAATGGCACTTATCAGCATGCGCCAGATGCTGGACCACGCAGCCGAGTTCGGCTACGGCGTTCCAGCCTTCAACGTCAACAACCTTGAGCAGGGAAGCCGCTGACAAGACTGACTCCCCGGTGATCGTCCAGGCTTCGGCCGGTGCTCGCAAATACGCCGGCGCACCGTTCCTGCGTCACCTGATCCTGGCGGCCATCGAAGAATTCCCGCACATCCCGGTGTGCATGCACCAGGATCACGGCACCAGCCCTGACGTCTGCCAGCGTTCCATCCAACTGGGCTTCAGCTCGGTGATGATGGATGGCTCCCTTGGCGAAGACGGCAAGACCCCGACCGACTACGACTACAACGTACGCGTTACTCAACAAACCGTGGCCATGGCTCACGCCTGCGGCGTCTCGGTAGAAGGCGAGCTGGGCTGCCTGGGTTCGCTGGAAACCGGCATGGCCGGTGAAGAAGACGGTATTGGCGCCGAAGGCGTTCTGGACCACAGCCAGATGCTGACCGACCCGGAAGAAGCCGCTGACTTCGTCAAGCGCACCCAGGTCGATGCCCTGGCCATCGCCATCGGCACCAGCCACGGCGCCTACAAGTTCACCAAACCGCCTACCGGCGATGTATTGGCAATCGACCGCATCAAAGAGATCCACAAGCGCATTCCGAACACTCACCTGGTGATGCACGGCTCGTCTTCGGTTCCGCAAGAGTGGCTGGCGATCATCAACCAGTACGGCGGCGACATTAAGGAGACCTACGGCGTACCGGTTGAGGAAATCGTCGAAGGCATCAAGCACGGCGTGCGCAAGGTCAATATCGACACCGACCTGCGCCTGGCGTCCACCGGTGCGATGCGTCGCCTGATGGCCACCAACCCGAGCGAATTCGACCCGCGTAAATTCTTCGGCGCCACTGTGACTGCCATGCGCGACGTGTGCATCGCCCGTTACGAAGCCTTCGGTACCGCAGGCAACGCTTCGAAGATCAAGCCGATCTCCCTGGAAGGGATGTATCAGCGTTATCTGAAAGGTGAGTTGAACGCCAAGGTTAACTAAGTCTTCAGTTTGGGAGCGCCTCGCGAGCTTCCGTGAATGACTGGCGGTTGACAAAAAATGCCCTTGTCGCAAAGACAAGGGCATTTTTTTATGTTCGTTAAAAGTTTCTTGAGATTTCGTAATCTTATATTTCGTAGTTTGTCGGTTGTATATTTTAGTAATTATTAATGTTGTTGAATTTTGAAATAACCTGTCAAAACTGAGGGTGGACAAGTTTTTATTTAGTGTTCAGTATCTGGGTTCAATTCAATGTGTGGAGTTTAAAAATTGAACTACTTAAATTTTGATACTAGTAATAGTAAGAAACACTTTTGGAGCCGTGGAGTGGTTTCACTGGGCCTTCTGGGTGTTATTGCCTTTGCTGGTAATGTAAATGCGGCTGATGAAATGTGCCCACAGGTTAGTCAAATCATGGCGCAGTCAATTACTCCGGAGCGCGGTTTTACCTATGCAGCCAATGCCATCAGAGGGGGCTGGAAAGGTGAGAATCCGGCCGCGACTGAGTCATATCTTGATAAAGTGAAGTTCACCTCGGCAGCCATTCGACAAACTACTGATAACGGTAACCCGGTGTATTTTGTTGCCTGTGATTACGAGGGCGAAGGTAAGGCAGGTGTGAGGATGTCGCAGCGCTTTCCTGCGCCAGCCAAGCCAGTCGGTAATGACTGGAAAGATAACTTCTGTTCTGCTGGTGTAAGCCAGTGTGCTTTCAAGTTTGATTGAATGAAAGAATAACTCAAAGTCAGCTAAAAGCCTTGATTGTTCAGGCTTTTAGTTGTTTAAGCTGAAGCTCGAGTCTTGGGGCTACCGATTATCGATCGACCAGGAATTTCGGGTTGGCGGCGCCCCACATCGTGTATACCTCGGCCAGCTACCGGCAGGCGCTGGCCGTCGATCAGGACGATGCCTTTGCAAGTCGTGTTCACTTATCGTGGTCAATAATTCAGGATGCTGTACGGGGTTCTTTCTCAAAGAGCGGGTTTTCTGAAAAATTCTATGTCAAGTATGTAGAGCGACTGGGTATGAGGGTCGCTATATACGCGTTTTCCCTTGAGGGATTCATAACGCCGATTGATGGCTTCGAGGATGAAGTATCCAGAGCGCGCGTTGTGGTCACGAGTGTTTGACCCGGCAAAGTAAATGTCGGTTTGAATGCCGTTCGCATTTCTGAAGCGATAGTCCCCGACCAGACCGTATTCGATCACGCCAATACGTAGAGTACCTGTCATGGCGCCGCTTCTGTCCGTGCTGGAAGTGATGTTCAGTTCGTAGGTTGTTCCCGCTTTATCCGTAGCGTTATAAACGGCAGTGATGCGGCCCAGCATGCTGATGTCTTCCTTGGCACTCATGGAGTCTGTTCCTTGGGGTAATCTGCAGAAGGAAAACGGTAATGGGTTGCCAGCCAAGAATAATTTGCAGATGGCGAATTTTCACCTGTTATAAATGACAGTTACTTATTCGAATTTATTGTGTTATGTGAATTTTTAGCAATAAGAACTCCCGTTTGTGCAGAATGCGTCGATTCCCCTTCGAGTTTCACGCCAGTGGCGACTGTAAATGTTAATTCAATCTGTATTTGCTGTTATTGCGAAATCGTCTATTAGACTGTCATTTTGCACAGGTGATTTTGGAATGGGGTAGCCCTACTCTCGTTTGGGTGAAAAACTTAATCTGCACGAATCGAAATGAGGGGTGGATATGCGGATTAAACTTGAGCAGCTTTTTGAGGAAAATATAATCAAGACAGTAATGGTGGAGGTTTATGTTTAAGAGCGAATTTTATCCCGAGGTTCATTCCCGCGTGAGCGGAAATGAAACAATGGGAAGTGCTTTTTACTTATCGTGATCGATATCGAGTTTGCTGAATGTCACCTTACCGCCCTCTGTGGTGTATCCCGTGTTGTCCTGCACATACACCCCGGCCTTGAAGTACAGCGGTTTGACTCGCCAGGTCTGGCTGATGTTGGTGTCCCATTGGTAACCCGCGGCGCTGACCCCCAGCGCGCCGCCAGGACTGAGGTGAATGAGGTAGGAAAACTCCTGGTCCAGTTTCACGCCGGAGGCGACAGTGATTACCCGACCTTCGTCGTCATCGGGGTGCATGCGTACTTTGGCGACGATGTTGCCGCTCTTAGTGCTGGTCGTATATTGGTACTCGACCTTGACCAGAGGCTTCTGGCTTTGGTAGGCGTGGATCTGACCAATGACGATCTTTCCAGAGCTCGGCACCTGGTTCACCGCCAGGGTGGCACGCAGGAAGTTGTCGGCATTGGGGTAGTACCAGTTTTTCAGGGTGCCGTTGCTGTAGGTTTCCCGTAGTTCGGTACGTGGGTATTTGGCATTTTCGGTGCGCGTGCCAGTCACCGGGGTCCAGAAAATCAGTGTGCCGGTGTCGGAATGGAAGTATTGATCCTTGAAGCCATCTACCAGTTTGGATGTTTCAACGGTGTAGGGCGGGCTGCCGACGGGAACGCTGAGGTTCCAGGTTGCGAGATCGATCATAGTCAAAAGCTTCCACGAATTCATACTGCACGGGCGTGCCAAACGCTCTGGCACGCACTTTTTTGGGCGGCCTTTATAAGCGCAGTGAACTATTTTGTTAACGCCCATTGGGCAGGTTTTTGGCGTCAACATCCTGTCGAAATGCCATCCCTCCCGGTTTTGGCGGGCTGTAGCGCCGACCGTTAGTCGGCTAAATCTGCATCGGCCGAGTGATGGCGCACTGACACCTACTGCTTTCACTGATCACCGTCTAGAGTGAAGGCACAGTATCTGTCCGGTTTTCACGAGAAGTCGGCCTGACTTCCAGACCTAGAGAAGCAGCATGGAATGCGCGCACCCAATGCCAGCTGAAGGCCATTCAACCCTGTTGATCGTCGATGACTACCCTGAAAATCTGGTCAGCATGCGGGCATTGCTGCAGCGCCAGGATTGGCAGGTCATCACCGCTGCCTCGGGTTTCGAGGCGCTCGGGCTGTTGCTTGAGCACGATATCGACCTGGTGTTGCTGGACGTTCAAATGCCGGGCATGGACGGTTTCGAAGTGGCGCGCCTGATGCGCGGCAGCCAACGGACGCGCCTGACGCCGATCATTTTCCTGACCGCCAATGAACAGTCCCAGGACGCCGTGATCAAGGGTTACGCCAGTGGCGCAGTGGATTACCTGTTCAAGCCCTTCGACCCGCAGATTCTCAAACCCAAGGTCCAGGCGCTGCTCGAACATCAGCGTAATCGCCGGGCCTTGCAGCGACTGAGTCATGACCTGGAGGCCGCTCGCGCGTTTAACGCCTCGGTGCTGGACAACGCCGCCGAAGGCATTCTGGTCGTTGGCGAGGACGGCCTGATTCGTTTTGCCAACCCGGCGATGTCGCGGTTGCTCAGTGCTACGGTGCAGGAGCTGGAGGGCAGGGAGTTCCTGGATTTCCTGCAAAAACCACACATACCGGTGTGGGCCGATTCTGACGTGTTGAGCGGTTACAAGCGCGGCGAGACCTTGCGCCTGCACGACGCTTTGCTGCGTACCGCCCCCGGGCAACAGGTGCCGGTGGCACTGTCTTGCGCGCCACTGCCCTCTGACCAGCACGCGATGGTCGTGACAGTGTTGGACATGTCGGTGGTGCGCCACCTGCACCAGCAACTCGAATTCCAGGCGGTCACCGATCCGCTGACCGGGCTGCTCAACCGTCGCGGCTTCTACCAGACCGTGGAAAATCTGCTGTTGCGCGGCGAGCGCTCGGACAGCGCATGGGTCCTGCTGTACCTGGACCTCGATGGCTTTAAACGGGTTAACGATTCTCTCGGTCACGATGCAGGCGACCGGGTTCTTCGTTGGGTGTCAGAACAGTTGAAGGCCTGTCTGCGCCCGTTCGATATCCTGGCACGCATGGGGGGCGATGAGTTCACGGCGCTGCTGGACCTGGAATTTCCTGAACAGGCGGCAAAAATTGCGGAAAAACTCATCGAACGGGTATCGATCTGCCAGCAAATCGACGGTATGGATATCGTCCTTGGTGCCAGTATTGGTATTGCCACCTTTCCCGATTGTGGTGCCAATCTCGACGGTTTGATGCGTGCGTCCGATATTGCCATGTACGAGGCCAAGCGCGCCGGTCGTCAACAGTATCGGTTTTACGATCACGAAATGAACGGTCGGGCACGATCGCGCCTGATGCTCGAAGAAAGCGTACGCACGGCCATCGAAAACCGTGATTTCAATCTCGTGTATCAACCGCAGGTGGCTGTTGCCGATGGGCGAACTCGCGGGTTCGAAGCGTTGCTGCGTTGGCAGCACCCGAGCGTCGGCGACGTTCCGCCAGGATTGTTTTTGCCGCTGCTGGAAGAAGCGCGATTGATCAGTCGCCTGGGCAGCTGGATTTACCAGAACAGTGCCGGGCAGCGCAAAGCCTGGGAGGCTCTGTTTGGCGAGGATCTGGTGGTGAGCGTCAGTTTGAGCAGCACTCAGTTTGCCATGCCCAATCTGGTCACCGAATTGCGCCAGGTCGTGGAGCGCCATGGCTTGAAGCCGCGTCATCTGGAAGTCGAAGTGACGGAAGCGGCCCTGATGCACAACCCTGACGAAACCCGCAAACAGCTGCGTTTGCTGCGCAATCTGGGGGTGCGGGTGGCGCTGGATGATTTCGGTTCAGGCCCGTGTTCTTTATCCCACTTGCGCGATCTGGAGATGGATACGCTGAAGCTTGACCGCCATCTGATCAGCCGTATTCCTGAGTCTTCAAGGGATGCGGCCCTGGTGCGTAATGTGATCGACCTGTGCAAAGAGTACGGGATGCTGGTGATTGCCGAGGGGGTCGAAACCATGGCGCAATACCAGTGGCTGCAGGCCAATGGTTGTGAATATGTGCAAGGTTTCCTGGTAGCCCGGCCGATGATGGCCGAAGACACCGAAAGCTTTATGCAGCCCTTCGACTGGGGCGCGCTGACTCGCTGAATTCGCTACACTGGCTACCTTTTGCTGATTTGCGTTGCTGCTCCGATGACCGCGTTGAAGTACCTCCAGGCCTATCCGGCTACTTTGCAGGACCAAGTGCGCCAGTTGATCGCCGAAGGCCGGCTGGGCGATTACCTGAACCAACGCTATCCGCAAAAGCATGCGGTGCAGAGCGACAAAGCGCTGTATGCCTACGCGCTGGACCTCAAGCAGGAATACCTGCGTAACGCCCCCTCCATCGACAAAGTGCTCTTCGACAACCGTCTGGACCTGACCCATCGTGCACTTGGCCTGCACACCACGATCTCCCGGGTGCAAGGTGGCAAGCTCAAGGCCAAGAAAGAAATCCGCATTGCCTCATTGTTCAAGGAGGCGCCGTCGGAATTTCTTAAAATGATCGTGGTGCATGAACTGGCGCACTTCAAGGAGTCCGACCACAACAAGGCATTCTACAAGTTGTGCGAGCACATGTTGCCCGGGTATCACCAGGTGGAATTCGATGTTCGGGTGTACCTGACCTGGCGGGATATGCCGGTGGCTACAGGCGTGTAGGATCTGCCGCAGGTTCGGGCCGCGATCGGACGATCTTTTGATCTTAACAGGAGCAAACGTGACAGACGTAAGCAAGACCAAGAGCAGCTTCTACCGCCGCCTGTACGTGGCATACCTGATCGACAGCGGCCTGGCCAGCAGCGTTCCGGCATTGACCGAAGTCACCGGGATGCCCCGGCGGACAGCCCAGGACACCATCGCCGCCCTGGCGGATCTGGATATCGTTTGCGAGTTCGAACAGGAAGAAGGCGCGCGCAACCACGCCGGGCGCTATCGGATTCGCGGGTGGGGAGCAATCGATCGCGGCTGGATCGAGCGTAACCTTCGGCAGATCAAGGCGGTGCTGGAGTATCCCTGAGTTTCTACGGTGTTTGATCTGACGCCTTCGCGAGCAAGCCCGCTCCCACAGTAGATCTTCGGCATGACAAAGATCTGTGGGCCTGCTCGCGAAAGGAGCCCTTACGAACGACGCATACCGATATGTGGAATCCCGTCCTCGACATACACCTCGCCCGCGACTTCAAACCCGTACCGCCCGTAATACCCCTGCAAATGCACCTGGGCCGAGAGATAGACCGGCATCTCAGGCCAACGCTTCTCAATCTGCTTCAGCGCCTGGGCCATCATTTCATGACCCAGCCCGGTGCCTCGCGCCTGTGGCGCAATGATCACGCGGCCGATTACGACATCGCCGCCCTGTAGCTCGGGATCGAGCAGGCGCAGGTAGGCCACCAGCCGATCTTCGTCCCAGGCCATCAAATGACAGGTGTCGCCCTCCAGGTCCTGGCCATCGATGTCCTGATAAATGCATTTCTGCTCCACGACGAACACCTCGGCGCGCAGTTGCAAAATGGCATACAGCTGCTCTTTGCCCAGATCGCTGTGGTGTTTGCAGACCCAGTTGATTGTCATGTGCCGATTCCCTGAAAACGTCCTTGTGATACTAGGCGCCTGGACGATAGATGTCTCCATGGCGTAGTAATCTGTGACAAAGACCAAAATGCCATCATTCATTTATCGCGGTGCTGTCTTCTTTGTGTAATCTGAAACGGAGCGATGTGCAGTGCTGCAACGAGCTGACATCGAGTGCCTGGGGGTGCCGGTACGGAGTCTTGGCGTTTTCGCTGAAAACATGTCGGGCAGCCGCCCGCTAAGGATTTTCTGGCATGCCGCGATTGCATCGAGCCTTTGCCTTGTTTGGATTGCTGTTGCTGACTAACGCGGTGGCAGCAGAAAAGTTGCGGCTGGTGGCGGACGCCTGGCCTCCTTTCACCGACGCCACGTTGTACAACGGTGGGTTGGCCACGGATATTGTCAGTACCGCCTTGGCCCGAGCCGGCTATGCCAGTGATTTCGAGCAGGTGCCTTGGGCGCGGGCGCTGCTGGGGGTGGGCGAGGGTCGCTATGACGTTCTGGTCAATGCCTGGTTCGATGAGGAACGCACACGGCTCGGCCAGTTTTCGGGCGAGTACCTGATCAATCGCGTGCGTTTTCTCAAGCGTAAGGATGTACCCATCGAATTCAGCAATTTGCAGCAGCTATACACCTATCCGATTTCGGTGGTGCGTGGCTACGCCTATTCTCAAGCCTTCGATCAAGATGTTTCATTGCAGAAAATTCCGGTACATAACTTCGCCATGGCCGTACGCATGGTTGCTGCCGACAGGGTCAAGTTGACCCTGGAAGACGAATACGTCGCTCGTTACTACCTGGCCCGCGAATCTCCCAAAGTCCGTAACGCCGTGGAGTTCTTGCCCAAACCGCTGAGCGAGAACGGCCTGCACATTTTGGTCAGCCTGAAGAATCCGCAGCATGAGCAGATTGTCGCCGGTTTTGACCGCGCGATTGCGGCAATGAAGGCCGACGGCAGTTATGCGCGGCTGATGAAGCGACACGGCATGTAGGCGGTGGCTGTTGGTCCGGGCACCACCGCTCTCAATCTTCGCTGGTGTCCTTGATCAAATGCGCCGCCAGCGTACGCAATGGCCCCAACTGCCGGCAGATCAACGCCAGTTGCGTCTGCACCAATCGCTGGCCCTCGTCGATTTCATCGGGCATCTGCTCGAGCGTATTGGCCAACGCTTCCTCCTCATCGCTCTGAATGGCAATGGCGGATTTACTCGCCAGGCCTTGGGCAATTTCATCGATGCTGGCGGCCAGTTTCACTCCCGCGCCTTCGATCAGGTGTTCGCGTACATCCTGCGGTAATTGGGTTTCCCGATGCGCGCCCAGCCCGGACAAATAACTGAGCAAGGTGTGCGACAACACCAGGAAGCGGAACCCGACATCCGCTTCCTTACGGAAATGTCCCGGCTCCATCAGCATGTTGGCCAGGGTGGTCGACAGCGCAGCATCGGCGTTGTGAGCGTTGCGCCGCGCCAGGCGATACGCCAGGTCGTCGCTTTTGCCGGCGGCGTATTGCTGCATGATCTGGCGCAGGTAGATGCTGTTGCAGGTCAGGGTGTTGGCCAGCACTTTGTTCAGGCGACGACCCTGCCAGTCCGGGAGGAACAGGAACACCGCCAACCCGGCGATCAGGCTGCCGAGCAGGGTATCGAACAGGCGTGGCAGGAGCAGCCCGTAGCCGTCGCCCACCTGGTTGAAGCAGAACAGCACCATCAGGGTGATCGCCGCCGTCGCCAAGGTGTAGCGCGTGGTGCGGTTGGTAAAGAACACTACCCCGGCGGCAATCGCGAAACTCGACTGGATCAGCGGGTTCGGGAACAGGTCGAACAGGGCCCAGGCCAGGGTCAGGCCGATCGCGGTGCCGATGATCCGCTGGCCGAGCTTGCGCCGGGTTGCACCGTAGTTCGGTTGGCAAACAAACAGCGTCGTGAGGATGATCCAGTAACCCTGGGACGGGTGGATCAAGTGCACCATGGCGTAGCCGATGCTCAAGGCCAGGGGCAGGCGCAGGGCATGGCGGAACAGCAGCGAGGTCGGCGTCAGCTGTGTGCGCAAGCGTACCCAGACATCCTTTAGATTGCGCGGCGAGCGGTCGAGCAGGCTGCTGTCGGTGGCGTCGGCAAGGGTGTCGGGGTTGCTGGCATCGCTGAGCAGGCGGTCAAGTGTGGCCAGGTTCGCAGCCAGTGCCCGCAGTGAGCGCAACAGCCCGCGCCAGGCAGGATTGCTCTGAATGCGCAGGTGTTCGAGGGAGGCGTGCAGGTCGCCCAGGGCTTCGGCGAAACTCGCGTCATAGGTGAACGGCTGGCGCATCTGGATCGATTCGGCCAGCGCCCGGCAAGCCTTGCCTTGCTGGCGCAACAAGCGCTGGCAGCGGAACAGCACGTCGCTGTGGAAGAATGCATCGGCCAGGGCGTTGTAAGGGTAGTGCGAGGAACTGGCGCGTTCGTGGATGTCCTGGGCCAGGAAGTACAGCTTCAGGTAACGGCTGACTTTCGAGCCCGGTCGACCGTTGCCCACCCGGTGCAGGATGATTTCCTTGGCGGCGTTGAGTGCCGCAACCACGCGGCCGTTCTGCTGGGCCAGCTCCAATCGCCGAGCCTCCACGTCCATCTGCCGGATCGGCTCGAAAAGCGACGACTTCAACTTCAGGTAATAACCCAGCTCCCGGAACAGTTTCGCCAGGCTCTGCTGCACGGGCTGATTGGAAAACAGTGCCTGCCACAACACCGAGAGCAACCCGTACCAGGCGGCACCCGCCACCAGCAGCACCGGCTCATGCCAGAAATCGGTAACCGCGCCGCCGCGCTGATCGACACCGATCATGGTGTAGACCGAAAGAATCAGCGTCGCCGAGGCAATCGCCCCGTAACGCTCGCCAAGGGCGCCGAGCATGGTCAGGGCGAAGGCGGCCAGGGCGAAGGCGATGATAAAGAGTATGGGGTAGGGGAACAGCAGTTCGACCGACAGTGCGGCGACGGCAAAACACACCAGCGTCACTGCCAACGCGTTGAGGCGCCCCTGCCAGCTGTCATCGGTTTCGGCCAGGGCGCTGGCGATAATCCCCAGGAACAACGGGATCAGCAGCCCCATTTCATCCTGATACCAGCACAAGGCCATGGTGCCGGTCAGGGCGATGAATACCCGCACGCTGTAGCTGAATTTATCCAGTGCCCAAAGGCGGCGCAGAGACTGACGGAGTGAGGTCGATGACATGAAGTGCGAAGGCCTTCCGAGGCAATGACGCTAAATTGAGCCAGTAATGACGCCGACGCAATGGCGGCGATCACATCTGACAGCAAAATCTGTTCCTTTATCGATCAGTACACAGTCAGTGTGGGAGCGAGCCTGCTCGCGAAAGCGGTGGGTCAGCCAACATCAATGGAGGCTGACAGATTGCATTCGCGAGCAGGCTCGCTCCCACAGTTTTGATTCGTGTTTGTCAGACGTACTGCGCAGCCGCGTAACCCGAGGCCCAGGCCCACTGGAAGTTGAAGCCGCCCAGGTGCCCGGTGACGTCCAGCACTTCACCGATGAAATACAGGCCAGGGCTTTTGAGCGATTCCATGGTCTTGGACGACACCTCGTTGGTATCGACGCCGCCCAACGTCACCTCGGCAGTGCGATAGCCTTCGGTGCCTGCCGGCACGACTTTCCAGCTCGCCAGCTTTTCGGCAATGTTCGCCAGTTCGGCGTGGGTGTACTGCTTCATCGGTTTGGAAACGAACCAGTTGTCCGCCAGCAGGTTGGCCATCTTCTTGGTAAAGATTTCACCGAGCAGGGTTTTCAGTTCACTGTTCGGGCGTTCGGCTTGTTGCTGTTGCAACCAGCTTGGTACGTCGTGGTCGGGTAGCAGGTTGATTTCGACGGTGTCGCCGGATTCCCAAAACGAAGAAATCTGCAAAATCGCCGGTCCACTGAGACCGCGGTGGGTGAACAGGATGTTCTCGCGAAAGCTCTGGTCATTGCAGCTGACCAGGCAATCGACCGAGGTGCCGGACAGCTCGGTGCATAATTCCTTAAGCTGATCGGTGATGGTGAATGGCACCAGCCCGGCGCGCGTCGGCAGCAACTCATGACCGAACTGTTTGGCCACTTGATAGCCGAAACCGGTGGCGCCCAGGGTCGGGATCGACAAGCCACCCGTGGCGATCACCAGGGATTCGCAGGTAACCTGCCCCAAAGTGGTGTCCAGCAAATAGCCCTTTTCAAGCTTCTCGATGGTCTGGATCGAGGTGTCCAGATGCAGGCTGACGCCGACCTGATTGCACTCATCGAGCAACATTTCGAGGATGTCGCTGGACTTGTTATCGCAGAACAGTTGGCCGAGCTTTTTCTCGTGGTACGGCACACCGTGCTTGGCCACCATGCCGATGAAGTCCCACTGGGTGTAGCGCGCCAGTGCGGATTTGCAGAAGTGGGCGTTCTGCGAGAGAAAGTTGCCAGGTTCGGTGTACATGTTGGTGAAATTGCAGCGGCCACCGCCCGACATCAGGATTTTCTTGCCAGCCTTGTTGGCGTGGTCGAGCAACAGTACCTTGCGCCCGCGCCCGGCGGCGGTCAGTGCGCACATCAAACCTGCGGCGCCAGCGCCAATGATCACGACTTCGGTAGAGCGCAAAACGGTGTCCTCTAAATGTGTCACCACAAAGCAAACTGTGGGAGCGAGCCTGCTCGCGAAAGCGGTGTGTCAGGCACCTTAATGTTATCTGACACTCAGTCTTCGCGAGCAGGCTCGCTCCCACAGGGGGTAGATGCGTTGTTGTTACAGGATGCGCACGCGCAACGAGCGGCCCTTGATCTTGCCGTCGTTCAGGCGCTGCAAGGCCTGCTTGGCGACACCGCGCTCCACTGCCACATAGGCCTGGAAGTCGAAGATCGCGATCTTGCCGACTTGGGCGCCGGGGATGCCAGCTTCACCGGTCAGTGCGCCAAGGATGTCGCCCGGACGAACCTTGTCCTTGCGGCCGGCAGCAATGCACAGGGTGCTCATTTGCGGCAGCAGCGGACCGCCACCCTGGGAGGTGAGGTTGTCCACCTGATCCCAGGTCAATGGGGATTTCTGTAGCTGTTCGATGGCTTGGGCGCGCTGGGCTTCAGACGGTGCGACCAGGCTGATGGCGAGGCCTTTTTCACCGGCGCGGCCAGTACGGCCAACGCGGTGGATGTGGATTTCCGAATCACGGGCCAGTTCGACGTTGATCACCATGTCCAGCGAGTCGATGTCGAGGCCACGGGCGGCGACGTCAGTGGCAACCAGTACGGAAGTGCTGCGGTTGGCGAACATCGCCAGCACCTGGTCGCGATCACGCTGTTCAAGATCGCCGTGCAAGCCGACGGCGGAGATGCCTTTGGCCGTCAGGTGATCGACGGTTTCCTGGACCTGCTGCTTGGTGAAGCAGAACGCCACGCAGGACGCCGGGCGGAAGTGGCCCAGCACCTTGGTCACGGCGCTCATGCGATCGTCCGGGGAAATTTCGTAGAAGCGCTGTTCGATCTGGGTGTCGTCGTGGAACGCCTCGGCCTTCACTTGCTGCGGGTTACGCATGAATTTCGACGCCAACTGCTTGATGCCCACCGGGTAGGTGGCGGAGAACAGCAGTGTCTGGCGACGCTCGGGGGCCTGCATGATGATTTCTTCGATGGAGTCGTAGAAACCCATGTCGAGCATGCGGTCGGCTTCGTCGAGGATCAGGGTGTTAAGGCCATGCAGGACCAGCGAGCCCTTGCGCAGGTGTTGCTGGATGCGTCCCGGGGTGCCGACGATGATGTGCGCGCCGTGTTCCAGCGAAGCGATCTGCGGGCCGAGGGATACGCCGCCGCACAGGGTCAGGACCTTGATGTTGTCTTCGGCACGGGCCAGGCGACGGATTTCCTTGGCGACCTGGTCAGCCAATTCACGGGTAGGGCACAGGATCAGCGCCTGGCAACCGAAGTAGCGCGGATTGATCGGGTTCAGCAGGCCGATGCCGAAGGCCGCGGTCTTGCCGCTACCGGTCTTGGCCTGGGCGATCAGGTCCATCCCCTTGAGGATCACCGGCAAGCTCTGCGCCTGGATCGGCGTCATCTGGGCATAACCGAGGGAGTCGAGGTTAGCCAGCATGGCGGCGGACAGCGGCAAAGTATTAAATTCGGTGGCGATGGTGCTGCAAAACAAAATGTCGCGCAGTGTACCAGCCCGATGGCCATTCGCCCTAAGGTTCGATGTGCTCTTCCGGACGCTTGACGCGCCGTCCGTCTTCCTTTGAGAGTTGGGAAAAGATCGCTGCCGCCAGCATGGCCATGATTCCGACGGTCACAAACGTCAGTTGGAACGCGCCCAACACCGTCTCCACGCCGTCATTGCCGATCCCTGCCGTGAAACCGCCTAGCAATGCGCCGGCGCAGGCCACACCCAGGCTCAGGGACAATTGCGCCACCACCGACAGCAGGCTATTGCCGCTGCTGGCACTGGCGTCGTCGAGGTCGATCAGGGTCACGGTGTTCATCGCGGTGAACTGCAAGGAGTTGATCGCCCCCAAAATTGCCAGCAGGCACAACAGCAGCCAGTAAGGTGTCTGCTCGCTGACCAGGCCCATGCTCGCCAGCATGATCCCCAGCGCCAGGGTATTTCCGGTCAGCACGATGCGGTAGCCCAGGCGTTCGATCAGCGGTCGCGCCACCCACTTGGCGATCATCGCGGCGGCCGCCAGTGGCAGCATGCTCATCCCGGCCTGGGACGGTGAATAACCCAGCGCCACTTGCAGCAGCAGCGGCACGAGGAACGGCAGGGCGCCACTGCCGAGCCGGGCGAAGAGGTTGCCGAGAATGCCAACGGCAAAAGTCCGGGTCTTGAACAGCGACGGCGCAAACAGCGGATTATCAACGTGGCCGGCGCGCAGCCAGTAGGCTGCCAGGCAAGCCATGCCGCCGAACAGCAGCAGCATCACCCGCAGGTGCGGCAGGTGCAGTTCGCCCAGGCCTTCCATGGCGATGGTGATCAGGATCATCGCCGCGCCGAACAGCAGGAAACCCAGGCTATCGAAGCGGGTACGCTCGGAGCCGCGCAGGTCCGGGATGAATTTCCACACGGCGTAGCAGCCCACGAGTCCCACCGGCAGGTTGATCAGGAAGATCCAGTGCCAGGTCAGGTATTCCACCATCCAGCCGCCCATGGTCGGGCCGAGCAACGGCCCGAGCAGGCCGGGGATGGTGATGAAGCCCATGATCCGCACCAGTTCCGAGCGCGGGTAGGCGCGCAGCACCACCAATCGCCCGACCGGCAACATCAGTGCGCCGCCCAACCCCTGGATAACCCGGGAGCCGATCAGCATGCTCAGCGTGTTCGACATTGCACAGAGCAACGAGCCGAGGCTGAACAGCAAGATGGCGCCGAAGAAGATTTTGCGGGTGCCGAAGCGGTCGGCGATCCAGCCCGAGGCGGGGATCAGCAAGGCGACCGTGAGCATGTAGGCAATGATTACGCCCTGCATGCGCAGGGGATCTTCCGCCAGGTCGCGGGCCATGGCGGGCAGGGCGGTGTTGAGGATCGTCCCGTCCAGGGACTGCATGAAGAAGGCAATGGCGACGACCCAGGGCACCCAGCGGGCGGTGACAGGATCGAGAGGCGGGCGGTTGGGCATGGGACCTCTTGTAGTTGAAGTTGTTAATGCAAGGCCATCGTCGGTCGCAGTCCCTGTGTGCTGGGGATTTGTGTTTACAGGGTCAAGGTCAACCGGCTAATAAGCGCCCCCGGCAACAGCGCCGATGCCGTCGCCCGCTGGCTGTAGGTGCTCGCCGACAACAGCAGTTCGCGTTCCGCGGTCAGCGCTTCCAGCTGTGAGCCCAGCAAACTGTAGGCGCTGTCATCGAAGCGCATGGTGCTGACCGGAGCCTGGATCTTGCCATTTTCGACCCAGAAGGTCGCAAACCGCGTCATGCCGGTCAGGCGTGCGGCCGGTTGATCCGAAAAGTTCAGGTACCACAGGTTGCTGATGTACAAGCCTGTACCGAGTTGCTCGAGTATCTCTGCCTCAGGCAAATCCCCGGCGCGCATGTTCAGGGCGGTTGGCGACTCTCCACCACTGGCGCCGTTGGCGCTCAAGCCGTACTCTGCGGCGCTGCGTGAGCCCACGAGTTGCGCGCCGGCCTTGCCCTCGACGATCAACCCCAGGTCGCTGCGCGGATAACCTTCGTCGGAGAACGCCGGGCTCAGCGAACCGCTGACTTTTTCCTCCAGCGAGACCAACGGGCTGAATGCTTGATCACCCCCGTAGAGCTTTTGCAGCGGACTGCTTTTGCTGGCAATCGACTGCGCCGAAAAACCGCCCCAGCACAGCATGCCCATGATTTCTTCCAGCGCGGCGGGCGCCAGGTAGGCGCGGTACTGACCCGGCGCCAAAGTGCGCAGCGGCCGTCCCAGGTATTCCAGCTGTTCACGTGCTTGCTGGAAGCGTCTGGCAAAGCCTTCGGTGTTCCAGTCGTGCCCGGCATAGCTGGCCTTGACCGCTTGGCCGTTTTCATGGAACAGGCTGAAATCGAAGTTGAAACTGTTGGCCTGATGCCAGCCGAAGGCGCCAGCGGAACTGGCGAAACCGCGGCTGATCGGCCCTGCCGCATAGAACCCGACCAGGTCCAGTCCTTCGGCGGCCTGGGTGATTTCGCCGACCACTTGCTCGGTGTCCGGTAGCGGGTGCTCCTGCACGTTCTGGCTTTGCCAGCCGTTGTGATTGAGCAGCAGGTAGGGGTCCTGGGGCAACAAAGGCAAGGTTTCGCGCAGTTGTTGCAGACCTTCGGCCAGACGCTGATGGTCGACTGCAGGGTCGCCTGCCAAGGTGATTTGCAGATCGGCGTGGCGGCCATCGTTGATCAATTTCAAACCGATGCTGGCCTGTTGCACCTGTCCGGCCTGACGCACCTTGGCGTGGTTGAAACGCACGAAGGCCGATGATTCGGCGGCGTAGCTCAGGGTGAACTGTTCCGGTTCGCGCAACGCTTCGCTTAACCCGGCCACCAATGCCTTGAAAGACTCGGCCTGTGCTTTCGACGTAGTCATCAGCTGTCTCCCCCAAAAACATCAACGTTGCTGAATACGCAGGCTGGCGAGGCATGGCCGACGCGAATCACTTGATTCGGTTCGCCCTTGCCACAATTGGGCGTACCCAGGACCTTGAAGGTGCTGGCATCGCCGACCGCGCTGAGGCTTTTCCAGAACTGCGCGGAAATCGCCCGGTAATTCGGGTTCTTCACCACGCCCTTTAATTCGCCGTTTTCAATCAACTGACCCCATTCGCAACCGAACTGGAATTTGTTGCGCGCATCATCAATGGACCACGAGCGGTTGGTGCTCATCAGGATGCCGTGCTCGATGTTGCCGATCAGTTGCGCAAGCGGCTGATCGCCAGGTTCGATGTTGAGATTGGCCATGCGGTCGATCGGCGGGCGGTTCCAACCGCAGGCACGGCTGTTGGCGACACCGTCCAGGCCCGCGCGAAATTGCGAGAGTGCACCGCCCAAGGGGCGCAGCAACAGGCCTTCGCGAATCAGGAATTGTTTGCTGGCAGCCGTGCCGTCGTCGTCATGGCCATAGCTGGCGAGCTGTTCGGGTATATCGGGGTCGAAGGTCACATTGAGAAGTTTAGAGCCGTATTGCAGGCGGCCAAAGTCTTCTGCCTTGACGAAACTGGTGCCAGCGTAATTGCGTTCATCGCCGAGGATGCGGTCCAGTTCCAACGGATGACCGATGGATTCGTGGATTTGCAGCATCATCTGGTCGGGCATCAGCAGCAGATCGCGTGGACCTTGCGGCGTGTTCGGTGCCAGCAGCAGTTGCAGCGCCTGATCGGCGACCAGCGGGCCGGCACCGACCAGGCCGCAGCGGCTGATCACATCCGCGCCACCCTGCTGGCCGAAATTCTCGCGACCCAGGCTGCGGGTCTGGCTGTCGTTACCGTCGTAGGCGGTGACATCGAGGCCCGGGTAGACGAAGCGTTGGGCCTGGCGCAGTTCGGCGCCGGCGCTGTTGAGGTAGATCTGCTCGACGTGGGTGATGCCGAGGCTGACCTGCCAGCTCACCAGGCGCTCGTCCTTGGGCACGGCGGCGGATTCGGCCCCCAGCAGCTGATAGCAGTCGCTCAGGGAGGGGAAAGGCTGGTCGAGGGTCGGCGAGAAATAGTCGGCACGGTCGCTGGAAACGGCGTGTTCGCGCAGGTCCAGCAGGGCATGGGGCTTGAGTCGGCGCGCCTGCTGTTCGGCGCGTTCGAGGGCGGCTTGCAGGCCCTGTTGCGACAGGTCATTGGTGGCCGCATAGGCTTCGACGCCATTGACTCGCACGGTCAGCATCGCGCCTTCGTCGCGGCTCAGGCTCGGCGGTTCGGCGACGTTCTTGCGCACCGACAGGTACTGGCCGGACTCTCGCACATAACGCAGGGAAAAGAATTCGGCGCCCGTGCGCAAGGCAGCAAAGCGCTGCTTGAGCTGGGGGTGGAAATCGAACATTCGGGAACCTCCTTGGTGTGGAGCATCGATGTTGCGCGGGGAGGGTGAAGCATTTGCGTGGCGCTAGAGTAGGCCTGCGAGGGGGATGGATCAAGGATGGAGCGGTGTCAGCGGGGATTGATCGTTCCCACGCAGAGCGTGGGAACGATCAGGGGGAGGCTTACTGTGCGGTGGCGCTGACTTCCCGCACAGGCTTGCCCTTCACCGGCGCATCGCCTGCTACGTAGTACTTGGCCTTGCTGCGCGGCAATGGCTTGCGACCACGGATCTTGTCGGCGATTTTCTCGGCCATCATGATCGTCGGCGCGTTCAAGTTGCCGGTGGTGATGATCGGCATGATCGAGGCATCGACCACGCGCAGGCCTTGCATGCCATGCACGCGACCCTCGCCATCGACCACGGCCATTTCGTCGGTGCCCATCTTGCACGAGCAGGACGGGTGGAACGCGGTTTCGGCGTGCTCGCGGATGAACTTGTCCAACTGCTCATCGGTTTGCACTTCGATGCCCGGGCTGATTTCGCGGCCACGGAAGGCGTCCAGTGCCGGTTGCTGCATGATTTCACGGGTCAGGCGGATGCCGTCGCGGAATTCCTGCCAGTCCTGCTCGGTGGCCATGTAGTTGAACAGGATGCTCGGGTGCTGGCGTGGATCCTTGGACTTGGCCTGGATGCGCCCGCGGCTTGGCGAACGCATGGAGCCCATGTGTGCCTGGAAACCGTGCTCTTTCACACCGTTGCTGCCGTTGTAATTAATCGCTACCGGCAGGAAGTGGTACTGGATGTTCGGCCATTCGAATTCCGGACGGGTACGGATGAAACCGCCGGCTTCGAACTGGTTGCTGGCACCGATGCCGGTGCCGTTGAACAGCCATTCGGCACCGATCGCCGGCTGGTTGTACCAGAGCAGCGACGGGTACAGCGAGACGGGTTGGGTGCACGCGTATTGCAGGTACAACTCAAGGTGGTCCTGCAGGTTTTCACCGACGCCCGGCAGGTCGTGAACCACCGGAATGTCGAGCTTTTTCAGCAGTTCGGCCGGGCCGACGCCGGAGCGTTGCAGGATTTGCGGCGAAGCGATGGCGCCGGAGCACAGCAGCACTTCCTTGCGCGCCTTGGCTTCAACGCGCTCTTCGGCGGAGCCAACCAGGTAGCGCACGCCGACCGCACGCTTGCCTTCGAACAGGATCTTGTCGGTCAGGGCGTGGGTGACGATGGTCAGGGTCGAACGCTTCTTGGCGATGTCCAGGTAACCGCGGGCGGTGGAGGCACGACGGCCTTTGGGCGTCACGGTGCGGTCCATCGGACCGAAGCCTTCTTGCTGGTAGCCGTTCAAGTCTTCGGTGCGTGGATAACCGGCCTGTACGCCCGCTTCGACCATAGCGTGGAAAAGCGGGTTGTTGCCGGCTTTCGGTGTGGTCACGCTGACCGGGCCGTCGCCACCGTGGTAGTCGTTCGGGCCGATGTCGCGGGTTTCCGCCTTGCGGAAATACGGCAGGCAGTCCAGGTACGACCAGTCCTCGAGGCCTGGCAGTTTTGCCCAGCCGTCGTAATCCATGGCGTTGCCACGGATGTAGCACATGCCGTTGATCAGCGAGGAGCCGCCGAGGCCCTTGCCGCGGCCGCATTCCATCCGGCGACCGTCCATGTGTGGTTCTGGATCGGTTTCGTAGGCCCAGTTGTAGCGACGGCCTTGCAGCGGGAACGCCAGGGCGGCCGGCATCTGCGTACGGAAATCCATGCGGTAGTCCGGGCCGCCGGCTTCGAGCAGCAGGACGGTGACGCCTTCATCTTCAGTCAGACGGGTCGCCAGGGTGTTACCGGCCGAGCCGGCACCGATGATGATGTAATCGAATTCTTGGGACATTGAATGCACCCTCTTGAAAGTTGGTCAGGTCAGGCCACGGCGAGTGCTGCGCACTCGATTCGCGAGCAAGCCCGCTCCCACATTTGATCTCTGGTGTACACAGGATCTGTGTCCACCTCTGGCCCCTTGTGGGAGCGGGCTTGCTCGCGAAGAGGCCCTCGCGAGCAATACAGGTCTCGGGTCTTAGAACACCGAGACGTAATCGCCCAGCTCGACCTGTACCGATTTGATGCGGGTGAAGTTGTTCAGCGAGCTAATGCCGTTCTCACGGCCAACACCCGACTGCTTGTAGCCGCCAACCGGCATCTTCGCGTCGGATTCGCCCCAGGCGTTGATCCAGCAGATACCGGCTTCCAGTTGATGAATCACGCGGTGAGCGCGGTTCAGATCCTTGGTGACGATACCGGCGGCGAGGCCGAAGTCGGTGTCGTTGGCGCGGCGGATCACTTCTTCTTCGGTCTCGTAGGTGAGGATCGCCATCACCGGGCCAAAGATTTCTTCGCGCACGATGGTCATGTCATCGGTGCAGTCGGTGAACACGGTCGGTGCGACGAACGCGCCCTTGGCGAATTCACCTTCGGTCAGGCGCTCGCCGCCGCACAGCAGGCGCGCACCTTCTTCCTTGCCCTTTGCGATATAGCCCAGCACGCTTTCCATGTGGGCGAAGCTGACCAGCGGGCCGAAGTTGGTGTTTTCATCTTCCGGATTGCCGACGCGGATGCGCGCAACACGTTCAACGATCTTGGCTTCAAAAGCGGCTTTCAGGTGCGCCGGTACGAACACGCGAGTGCCGTTGGTGCAAACCTGGCCGGAGCTGTAGAAGTTGGCCATCATCGCGGTATCGGCAGCACGGTCGAGGTCGGCGTCGTCGCAGATGATCAGCGGCGACTTGCCACCCAGTTCCATGGTCACGTCCTTGAGCGAAGAGCTCGAAGCGCTGGCCATGACTTTCTGTCGGTGCCGCCGGTGAACGAGACTTTCTCGATGCGCGGGTGTTCGGTCAGCCAGGTGCCGACTTCACGGCCGCTGCCGGTCAGGACGTTGAACACACCCGCTGGCAGGCCGGCTTCGGTGTAGATCTCGGCCAGTTTCAGGGTGGTCAGCGAAGTGACTTCGCTTGGCTTGAAGATCATCGCGTTACCGGCGGCCAGGGCCGGTGCGGATTTCCACAGGGCGATCTGGATCGGGTAGTTCCACGCGCCGATACCGGCCACGACGCCCAGTGGCTCGCGACGGGTGTAGACGAACGAAGTGGTGCGCAAAGGGATCTGCTCGCCTTCGATGGCGGGTACCAGGCCTGCGTAGTACTCCAGCACGTCAGCGCCGGTGACGATGTCGACGTAGCGGGTTTCGGAGTACGACTTGCCGGTGTCCAGGGTTTCCAGTGCGGCCAGTTCATCGTTGCGTTCGCGCAGGATGTCCACGGCACGACGCAGGATGCGCGAACGCTCCATGGCGGTCATCGCAGCCCAGATTTTCTGGCCCTTTTCGGCGCTGACCACGGCGCGCTCGACGTCTTCCTTGGTCGCACGTTGTACTTTTGCGAGGACTTCACCGTTAGCCGGGTTGATGGCTTCAAACGTGGCATCGCTGCCAGCGTCACTGTAGCCGCCATCGATGTAGAGTTTTTGCAGTTCGAAACGGGCCATAAAGTCCTCGCAAGTGCATTGGTTATTGGCACGGTGCAGGTGTCGAGCGTTCTATGTGTGCTCTAACTCACCTGCTTGGCCAGTTGGATATCCATGTATTCGTAAGCGATCCGTTGTGCCTGCTCGGTGTCGAAAGCATCTCCCGACAGCGCGCCGCGCAACCACAAGCCGTCAATCAACGCTGCCAGGCCACGGGCCGCACTGCGCGCTTCGACAAGCGGCAACACGCGGCGGAACTGGCAGCACAGGTTGGAATACAGACGGTGATCGTTGATCCGCTGCAACCTGTGCAAAGACGGCTGGTGCATGCTGGTGGCCCAGAAGGCCAGCCAGGTTTTCATTGCCGGGCCATTGACCTGGCTGGCGTCGAAGTTGCCTTCGATGATCACCTGCAGATGAGCCCTCGGGCTGTCATCTGTCAGCGCCTGTCGGCGCAGGGTGACGTTCTCGCTCAGGACAGTCATCAGGTACCCCATGGTGGCGGCGATCAGGCCATTCTTGTCCTGAAAGTAGTGACTGATGATGCCATTCGAGACACCGGCCAAACGGGCGATCAGCGCAATGCTGGCGTCCCCCATTCCGACCTGATCGACGGCCTGCAAAGTGGCTTCGATCAATTGCTGGCGGCGGATGGGTTGCATACCGACCTTGGGCATCTTGCACATCTCCTTAGGCCTTCCGGTGGACGTACGACGGCTACCGGGTTGAAGGCCAGTCTATTTTGTTTTGATTGAACGTTCAATCAACAAAGAATAAGATCTGCGACAAATCGTCGCTGCCTACAGATTTTTCCTACATGTAGCGGCGGAAAAAACGACTTCCGAAACTGCTCGAAACCTACGCGCTGCGGCGCTCCAGGGGTTTCGGGCTTTTTTCGGGCTGTCTTTATATCACCCACCGGTCGGCTGCCCACTAACCGATTGGTCGGGTAACTCGTTTGTCTTGCGTTCTTCTCTCGCACTGCCCGGAGCATCTGTGCCATGAGTTCTGCCTCGCTAATAAAGACCCCACCCGAGAAGGTGACGGTCAACGGTTGGGTGTTCTACACCTCTACCGCGTTGATTCTGTTGTTGACCGCCATTCTGATAGAGGCCGGCAGAATGCTGGGTACGGCGCAAGCCTGGTTGTCCCGCAGCTTCGGCTGGTACTACATGGTGGTGATCGCCGCCTACCTGATTTTTGTCGTTGGTCTGGCGTTTTCGTCCTACGGCAAATTGAAACTGGGCAGCAAGGACGACACCCCGGACTTCAGCTACGGTGCCTGGGCGGGGATGCTGTTCTCCTCGGGTATCGGTATTTCGCTGCTGTACTTCGGCGCGTCCGAGCCGCTGGACCATTACTTCAACCCACCGGAAGGCGTGGCTGGCAGCAACCTGGCGGCCCGTCAGGCGGTGCAACTGACCTTCCTGCACTGGGGCTTGCATGGCTGGGCGATCTACGCGCTGGTCGGCTTGGCCGTGGCGTACTTTGCCTACCGGCACAACCAGCCGCTGGCGTTGCGTTCGGCGTTATATCCGCTGGTGGGGGAGCGTTGGGTCAAGGGCGCGGCCGGGCACGCGGTGGACGGCTTCGGCATGTTCGTGACCCTGCTGGGTCTGGTGACCAACCTGGGGATTGGTTCGCTGCAAGTGTCGTCGGGGCTGGAAAACCTGTTTGGCATGGAGCACAGCAACACCAACCTGCTGATCGTGATCATCGTGATGAGCACCGTGGCGACCATCGCTGCCGTGTCGGGCGTGGAAAACGGCATCCGTCGTCTGTCCAACCTCAACATCGTGCTGTTCAGCGGCCTGCTGATTTTCGTCCTGTTGTTCGGCCCGACCCTGCACCTGCTCAACGGCTTCGTGCAAAACGTCGGTGACTACCTGAACGGTGTGGTGCTGAAGACTTTCGATCTGTATGTGTACGAAGGCGACAGTGAGAAGTCCGACCGCTGGCTGGGCCTGTGGACCCTGTTCTATTGGGCCTGGTGGATTTCCTGGGCGCCATTCGTGGGCATGTTCATCGCGCGTATTTCCCGTGGTCGCACCGTGCGCGAACTGGTGGCCGGCGTGCTGCTGATTCCGCTGGGCTTCACCCTGGCGTGGCTGTCGATCTTCGGTAACTCTGCCCTGGACCTGGTGATGAACCATGGGGCGGTGGAGCTCGGGAAGACGGCGCTGGAACAGCCGTCCATGGCGATCTACCAGTTGCTTGAGCATTACCCGGCGTCGAAGGTTGTGATCGGCGTGTCGATCTTTGTCGGTTTCGTGCTGTTCCTGACCCCGGCGGACTCCGGCGCGGTGATGATGGCCAACCTTTCGTGCAAGGGCGGCAATGTCGACGAAGACGCGCCGCACTGGCTACGGATCTTCTGGTCGGCGGTGATCACCCTGGTGACCATCGGCCTGCTGTTCGCCGGCAACTTCGAAGCCATGCAAACCATGGTGGTGCTGGCCGGTCTGCCGTTCTCGGTGGTGCTGGTGTTCTTCATGTTCGGCTTGCACAAGGCCATGCGCCAGGACGTGCAGATCGAACAGGAGCAAGCGGAACTGGCGGCACGTGGTCGCCGTGGTTTCACTGAGCGTTTGACCCAGCTGGACCTGCAACCGAGCCAGTCGGTGGTGCAGCGCTTCATGGACAAGCACGTGACTCCGGCGCTGGAAGATGCGACGGCGCAAATGCGTGCTCAAGGTCTGGAGGTTCAGACGCTGCTGGGCAAGTCCAAGCGTTGCATGGGCGTACGGGTCGAGATGGAAGAGGGTAACCCGTTTGTCTACGAAGTCAGCCTGGATGGCTACCTGGCCACGCCAACCGAATCGGCTCAGTCCGATGAGGCGCGTCAGCGTTACTATCGTGCCGAGGTGTATCTGCACAACGGTAGCCAGGACTACGACTTGATGGGCTTCACCCAGGATCAGATCACCCGTGACGTGCTCGATCAGTTTGAAAGCCATCGGCAGCTCCTTGGCCGGGTTTATAGCTAAGGTGTGAGGAACTGCGGTGCAGTGAATGCACCGCAACCCCCTGTGGGAGCGAGCTTGCTCGCGATAGCGGAGGGACAGTCAACACTCATGTTGAATGTTAAGCCCTCATCGCGAACAAGCTCGCTCCCACAGGTTGTTCTGCGTCCATGTGAGAACGGGCTTGCTCGCGATGGGGCCATCGGCCACAAAGCTGCGTCACCCGATATCCCCACAAACAAAAACGCCGCGATACTCTCGCGGCGTTTTTGTGTCTGTTGCCTTACCCCAGGTTCTTGCCGAGCAGTGCGTGATACAGCTCGCTGTCGCCAAGAATCCCCACTACATGGTTGTTATCGTGCAGCACCAGTTTGTTGCCGGTCTGATAACGAATCTGCAGCGCATCGCGCATGCCGATGTTCGAGTCCACCAGGGTTGGTCGACGACCCAGACCTTCAACAGCCTGACCCGGTACCCAGTTCTGCAGATCCAGAGCAGAACCGTTTTGACGCGCACCTTTGATCGTGTTGCCTTCCGCCAGGTCCAGCCACGAATCGCCGCCCGGATCGAGGCATACCGAACCGTTGATGCGTTTGCAGTTGTCCAGGGTGCGCATCAGGCTGCGACCGCACAGTACGTTCAGCGGGTTGGTGTGGGCCACGAAGGTCCGCACGTAGTCGTCCGCCGGGTTCAGCACGATCTCTTCCGGCACACTGTACTGGATGATCCGGCCGTCTTTCATGATCGCGATACGGCTGCCAAGTTTCAGGGCTTCATCGAGGTCGTGGCTTACGAATACGATGGTCTTGCTCAGCTTGCGTTGCAGTTCCAACAGCTCGTCTTGCAGGCCCTGGCGGATCAGTGGGTCGAGCGCCGAGAACGGTTCGTCCATCAACAGAATGTCGGCGTCCATCGCCAACGCACGGGCCAGGCCCACGCGTTGTTGCATACCACCGGATAGCTCGTTGGGTTTCTTGTTGCGCCACTGGGTCAGGCCCACCAGCTCCAGCTTGTCGTCCACCAGCTTGCGGCGTTCCTTCTCGGGACGACCCTGCATCTCCAGACCGAAGCTGATGTTCTCGCGAACGGTCAGCCAGGGCATCAGGGCGAACTTCTGGAACACCATCGCAATGCGCTTGGTGCGCATCATTTTCAGTTCTGCCGGGGTGCAGGAGGCAATGTCGATCTGCTTGCCTTCGTGCTCGACGAACAGCTTGCCGCGGCTGACGGTGTTGAGGCCGTTGATGCAACGCAGCAGGCTGGATTTACCGGAGCCGGACAGGCCCATCAGTACGCAGATCTCACCTTTTTCGATGTCCAGGCTGGCTTTTTCAACACCAACAATCTGCCCGGTCTTTTTCAGGATCTCGTTACGGGTCATGCCTTGATCCAGCAGCTTGAGTGCCTCGCGTGGATCCTTGGAGAAGATAACGTCAACGTTATCGAAGCGAATAATGCTCATGCGTCACCCCCTACTTTGGCGTCGGGTTGTTTGCAGATACGGTCGAGCATGATCGCCAGCAGTACGATCGCCAGACCTGCTTCGAAGCCCAGGGCGATATCAGCGGTATTCAGTGCGTTGACCACGGGTTTGCCTAAGCCGTCGGCGCCAACCAGTGCCGCGATCACCACCATCGACAACGACAGCATGATGCACTGGGTGATGCCGGCCGCGATGCTTGGCATGGCATGAGGCAGTTCAATTCGCGAGAGCAATTGACGGCGCGAGCAGCCAAAGGCCTTGCCGGCGTCCATCAATTCTTCCGGGACATCGCGGATACCCAGGTAGGTCAGTCGGATGGGCGCGGCAATCGCGAACACCACCGTGGAGATCAGACCCGGGACCACACCCAGCCCGAAGAGGGTCAGGGTAGGAATGAGGTACACGAACGTCGGTACGGTCTGCATCAGATCGAGTACTGGACGCATTAAAGTATAGAACATCGGCTTGTGCGCGGCGACGATGCCCAGCGGCACGCCGATGACCACGCAGACCAGGGTGGCGAACATCACCTGGGCGAGGGTTTCCATGGTCTCCTGCCAGTACCCCAGATTGAGGATCAGCAGAAAGGAGGCAACGACAAACGCTGTCAGGCCCCATTTGCGTTGAATGAGGTGTGCCAGTAGTGCGATTACGCCGATCAGTACCAGCGGGTTGAACCAGGTCAGCGCAAACGTCACGCCGTGGATCATCGTTTCCAGTGACACGGCGATGGCGTCGAAGGTGTTGGCGCCGTGTTGCGTCAACCATTCAACGAAGCCCGCGATGTACTGGTCTGATCAATCAGCATGGTAGTGAACGTCCGCATGCAAGGAAATAAACAGCCCGGACGGCCGAGGCCGCCCGGCATAAGCGATTACTTGGCCAGTTTGGCTTTCACGGCCTCCAGGCCTGGTTTACCGTCAATGGTGGTCACGCCAGCGAGCCAGGTATCGAGCACCTGTGGATTGTTTTTCAGCCAGGCCTTGGCGGCCGCGTCAGGCTTCATCTTGTCGTCCAGGATGTTGCCCATCAGTTCGCTTTCCATGTCGACGGTGAACTCCAGGTTTTTCAGCAACTGACCAACGTTGCTGCACTCCTGCACGTAACCCTTGCGGGTGTTGGTCGCCACGGTGGCGGCACCGAAGTCGGGGCCGAAGAAGTCATCGCCACCGGTCAGGTATTGAATTTTGAAGCGCTTGTTCATCGGGTGCGGCGCCCAGCCGAGGAATACTACGGCGGTGTCGCGTTTCTGTGCGCGGTCGACCTGCGACAGCATGCCTGCTTCGGAGGATTCGACGACTTTGAAACCGGCGGTCTTCAGGCCGAAGGCATCCTTGTCGATCATGCTCTGGATCAGACGATTACCGTCGTTGCCAGGCTCGATGCCGTAGATCTTGCCGTCGAGTTCTTTTTTGAATTTGGCGATGTCGGCGAAGTCATGCAGGCCTTTGTCGTACAGCGCCTGAGGGACGGCGAGGGTGTACTTGGCGCCCTTGAGGTTGGTGCGTACGGTTTCCACGGTGCCGGCATCGCGGTAGGCCTTGATGTCGTTTTCCATGGTCGGCATCCAGTTGCCCAGAAACACGTCCATGTTCTTGCCGTCGGCCAGGGACTTGTAGGTCACGGGCACGGAAATCATGGTGGTCTTGGTCTTGTAGCCGAGGGCGTTGAGCACGACGCTGGTGGTCGCGGTAGTGGCGGTGATGTCGGTCCAGCCGACATCGGAGAAGTTTACGGTACTGCACTGCGCCGGTTCTGCGGCTTGCGCCAGAACCGGCAGACTAAGCATGGCGGCCAACAACAACGACGGGGAACCTTTCATGGATGGACTCCTTGGTGTTTTTTTTGGCAGTGTTCCGACTGGACCACCGCACTTATAGGTT